>WNGK01003051.1_pt1 | contig 28205 bp, 23 predicted proteins | sample 5400601 | NCBI WGS metagenome assembly WNGK01 (sample SAMN13153376, study PRJNA577476) | soil metagenome | isolation source: 60 cm soil or saprolite under Garry oak tree replicate 1 | place: USA:California | collected 2016-06-15
GGGTAGAGGCGCGTGCCGGAGCCGCCGGCGAGGATGATGCCTTTTCTCATGGGCCTACGCATGTCCCGTCCGTCGCAGCATCGTCAGGCCATTGCAGATGGGATCGTGGGTGACGCGCCAGGGCCCCGCAGCGCAGGTGAGCGCACGGCGCTCGTCGATCCGGATGCCGAGTACGTCTTCCAGAGCGCGCACCGCGCCGCGGTGATTGTCCCAACCCAGTCCCAGCGTGCCGTCACGCCGCCGGAACACCTTCTTCATGTTGGTGTCGTGAAACAAGGCCACCGCCCGCCCGCTCAGGTGCGGAAACCAGGCGTCCATCTCGGCGCGCGTGTGATCATACACGTGACTCGTGTCCACGAACAGCACATCGACCAGTGGCTCGAGGCCGCGCTGCTCGCACCAGCCGCGAAACCGCCGCCCCAAGCGCACGTCGTCCTCCTGTACCCAGTGCCAGCGCTCGTAGCGCGACACGTTCGCGCAGTCGGCGATGTCGACGCTCACGAGGTCGGCTCCCGAGCGGCGCGCCACTCGCTCGAACACGAAGGTCGATTCCCCTCCTCGCACCCCCAGCTCCACGATCAGGCGGGGATGCGCCGCGAGCCCCGCCACGTAGAGGGCCTCGAGATGGCTTGAAATATCGGTCCCGACGGCCGCCCTGGCGCGAATGGCCCTGAGGTCCGGGTCGGGCGCATCCGCGGGCGGCCGCCGGCGGCGCTCGATGAGCGCGTTGTAGGCGCGCACGCCGAGGTCCAGCAGGCCGTTGCTTCTCATAGGCGGGGGAGCGTATAAGTCACGGCCTTCGACCGCCACGCCCAGTCCACGAACACCCGCGCTTCGTCCCAGCGACGCCGCGCTTTCTTGAGTGATCCGCCCAACAGCCGCGCCAACCCCAACGGGAACGCCGCGAGGCCCACCCCTGCCACGATCGCGACGTACGCCCGCGCATAGCCCAAGCCGCGATGCTTCACGAAGTATTGATACGTCGCCTGCAGGCCGAGCCGCTTCATCAGGGCCGTGGGCTGCTTGCGGGCGCTGACGCTGTAATGGTGCAATAGCGGCACGCCGCTCAAGTAGCGCAGCCGGCCCAGCGCGCCCAGCCGCTTGCACAGATCCATGTCGTCGAGGTAGAGCGGCACCGATTCGTCGAAGCCCCCGAGCGCGCGCACCTGCGCGGTGCGGCACAGCATCGCCGCCCCCAGGAGACACTCCACGTCTCGGTCCGTGGTGCCGTCCCATCCTGCGTAGTATTTCCACGCCAGCAGGCGCGAGCGCGGGAAGATCCGCGCCAGCCACGTCAGGTCGCAAAATTCCGTCCACAGGGTGGGCAGCCGGCGCGCGCAGTTCGGCGACATGAACTCGCTCGGCTTGCGCACCCGCGGGCCCACCGCCGCGCGCTCGGGGATTTCCTCCAGGCCCGCCACCAGCTGCTCCAGGGTCCCGGGCCCGAGCTCCGAGTCCGGGTTGAGAAACAGCACGTACTCCCCTCGCGCGAGCGGCAGGGCCTGATTGTTCGCCTTGGGGAATCCGACGTTGGCGTCGTTCGCGATCACCCGGACGGCGGGAAACCGGGCGCGCACCGCCTCCACCGTGCCGTCGGCCGAGGCGTTGTCGACCAGTATGACCTCGACCTGGTGCGGGACCGAGCGCGTGGCGCGCTCGATCGACTCGAGGCAGGCGAGCAGCTCGCGCACCGTGTTGAAGCTGACAATGATGATGGAGACCACGCGGAGGCCAGAACATGCGGGCTAAGTCACGGACGGTCAAGCTGTTGGTTCGGGTGGCCAACCCCGGGGCCATGCCCCGGGGTTCCTTGGGGGCACGTGCCTTGCTGCGTTTTCCACCACTCATTCGGGGTTGCTGCGTGGTGCGTTTGACGCAATGGGCCCGGTTGCTCACTCCCGGCCGCCAGGGATTGCGGGCCGGGGCGTGGTACACGGTCGTGGGCCGCACCCCCAAGGAGGTGCAGCTGACGGTGCGGGGGCGCACGGTGACCATCGCCCGCTCGCTCGTCGAGCTGCGCGACACGCCGCCGTCCGAGTGGACCGTGGTGCACCCCGCGAATGCACGCGAGTCGTACATGGTGTGCCCCGGGTGCCGCCATCGCGCCCAGCTCCCCGAGCGCCGGTATGACACGGGGCGCTGCCCGCGCTGCAACGTGGCGTTCGCGATCGCGTGGGGCGAGACGCGCGCGCCGTCTCCCGCCGAGGGACTCAAAGCAGACCGCCGTGCCAGCCGGCGCCGCGCGGCCCGCGAGCGCCGGAGCGGGGGCGAGCGTCGCGGCGTCGCGCGCGGCGCCGGGGTGGCGCGCCGCAACGGCGAGCGCCGGGCGCTGCTCGAGCGCAGGAGACGGGCGAGCAGCCGGTGATCCGTGCTATGTTTCCCCACGTGGTCCTCACCCCCTGTCCCCCTCTCCCTTCGGGAGAGGGGGCACGAAGGTCGGGCGTAGTCGCGCTGCTCCTCTGCGCCGGCGTTGCCGTCGCGGCCCGAGCGCAAGCCCGCCCCTCCTCGCCCGTGCTGGACGCGATGCGCGCCGAGCTGGCGCGCTCCCTCACCACCTTCAAGGGCCAACCCACCGCGCCCTACTTTCTCAGCTACGAGATCACCGAAGCCCACACGCTCGACGTCGCGGGCTCGTTCGGCGCGATCACGCAGCAGAACGAGCGCCGCCATCGGGCGCTCGACGTGGACCTGCGCGTGGGCGACTACCGCTTCGACAATACTCACCCGCTGCGCGGCGGTTTCCCCGGACGCGGCTTCTCGGGGTTCGGCGGGATGGCGGAGATCCCGGTGGACGACGACCCGACGGCGATTCGCGCGGCCCTGTGGTACGCGACCGACCGCAGGTACAAGCGCGCCGTGGAGCAGCTCACCTGGGTCAAGACCAACGCCGCCGTCGGCGTGGCGGCCGAGGACACCGCGCCCGACTTCTCGGCGGAGCCACGCGAGACCTACACCGAGCCGGTGGCCCGCATCGCCGCCGACGCCCGGGCCTGGCAAGAGAAGATCCGGCGCTATACCGCGCCCTTCGCCCGCTACGGCGACATCTACGAAGCCGAGGCCGTCTTCATGGCCGAGGTCGACACGCGCTGGTACGTGAACAGCGAGGGCACGGAGCTCCAGACCTCGCAGCCCATCTATCGGCTGTACATCTCCGCCTTCTCCAAGGCCGACGACGGCATGGAGCTGCCCCGCTACGAATCGTTTTGGGCCTTCACCCCGGAAGGCCTGCCGTCCGATCGCGACGTGCTCGCGGCGGTGCAGAAGATGATCGACGACCTGCACGCGCTGCGGCGGGCGCCGCCGCTCGAGCCGTACACCGGGCCCGCCATCCTCTCCGGCCGGGCCAGCGCGGTGTTCTTCCACGAGGTGTTCGGGCACCGCGTCGAGGGCCATCGCCAGAAGCTCGACATCGAAGGGCAAACGTTCAAAAAGAAGGTGAACGAGGCCGTGCTGCCGCCCGGCTTCTCCGTCTACTTCGACCCCACGCTGCGCCGGCTCGGCGGCACCGAGCTGGCGGGGTTCTATCGCTACGACGACGAAGGTGTGAAGGCGCGCCGCGTGGCGGTGGTCGAGCACGGCATCCTGAAGACCTTCCTCATGGCGCGCTCGCCGATCGAGGGGTTCGCGAGCTCCAATGGACACGGCCGGGCCCAGCTCGGCCTCCCGCCGGTCGCGCGCCAGTCGAACCTGGTGGTCGAGACGACGGAGCCGCACTCCCAGGCCGAGCTCAAGCGCATGCTGATCGACGCAATCAAGCGGGAGAACAAGCCGTACGGCCTGCTGTTCGACGACATCGAGGGCGGCTTCACCATCACCATGCGCGTCATTCCCAACGCGTTCAACGTCATGCCGGTGATGGTGTATCGCGTGTACCCGGACGGCCGCGAGGAGCTGGTGCGCGGCGTGGACTTCATCGGTACGCCCCTCACCACGTTCTCGAAGATCGCCGCCGCGGACGACCACGTCGCCGTGTTCAACGGCATGTGCGGCGCCGAGTCGGGCTGGGTGCCGGTGTCGGCCGTGTCGCCCGGGTTGCTGGTCTCGCAGGTCGAGGTTCAGAAGAAGCTCAAGTCCGGGGAGCGGCCGCCGCTGTTGCCGGCGCCCATCGGTCCGGCCGCGACGCCATGAGATCGGCACTGCTGGCGGGCGCGATGCTGTGGCTCGGCGCGCGCGCCGCGGGGGCGCAGGGGCAGACGGCCCAGGACCCGATGAGCCGCGCCATGCGCGACGAGCTGGCGCGCTCCATGGCCGACCTGCGGCTCGACACGCTCCCCAAGCCCTACTTCGTCGCCTACCGCATCGACGACATCGAGGCGGCCGACGCCGCCGCGAGTCTGGGCGGCCTGGTGCGCGGCACCGCCATCCGCACCCGGCACCTGCGCGTCGAGCTGCGGGTGGGCGATTACGAGTCCGACAACAGCAATTTCATGGGCATGCCGGGTCCCACCATGAGCATGCTGTCCGGCCTGCGCGGCGGTGCGCTGCTGCCGCTCGACGACCAGTACCAGGAGATCCGGCGCCAGCTGTGGCTCGCCACCGACGGCGCCTACAAGCGGGCGGTGGAGCAGCTGGCGCAGAAGCGCGCCGCGCTCCAGAACCAGACGCGCTCCGAGCGCCTCCCCGACTTCGCCCGGGAGCCTCCCGTCGTGATGAGCGACGTCGTGCCCGCGGCGCCGCTCGACACCGCGGCGGCCACGGCGCTGGTGCGCGCCCTCTCGGCCGCCTTCCGCGCCTTTCCCGAGGTGTACAGCTCCGGGGTGGCGTGGAGCGCCGGCGTGGTGCGTACCCGCTACCTGAACAGCGAGGGCTCGGCGTTCACCCGATCGTCGCCGTGGCTGGTGCTGCGGATCCACGCCGCCACCCAGGCGGCGGACGGCACGCCCGTGAGCGACGCGATCGCGTTCTACGGCGGCACACCCACCGATCTCCCCGCCCGCGACCGATTGCTCGACAGCGTGCGTGCCCTGGCGACGCGCCTCACGCGCCTGCGCCAGACCCCGGTGGCGGAGGTGTACAACGGTCCGGTGCTGTTCGAGGGTGACGCCGCGGGCGAGCTCGTCAATCAGGTGTTCGCGTCGCGGCTCGTCGCCGCGCGTCGGCCCATGGCCGCCAATCCCATGATGGAGCAGTTCGCCGCCCGGGCCGAGAGTCCGTTTCTCGATCAGATCGGGGGGCGCGTGCTCCCCACGTTCCTGAGTGTCGTCGACAATCCCACCCTCACGCGCTACGAGGGACACTACATCGGCGGCTACCGCGTGGACGACGACGCCGTGGCGGCGCGCGAGACCCGACTGGTCGACCACGGCATCTTGCAGACGCTGCTCTCCACCCGCGTGCCGGTGCGCGGCATCCCCCACAGCACGGGCAACCGCTGGGGCGTGGGAGGGGTCGTGAGCAACCTCGTCGTGACGGTCGACTCAGGGGTCAGCGACCAGGCCCTGCGGGCGGACCTGCTCAAGCGCGCCGCAGCCCGCGGCCGGCCCTACGCCATCGTGGTGCGGCGGCTCGCGAACCCGGCGAGCCTGGCGCTGTCGGATCCGTTGGAGCTCCTGGCCGTCATGGGAGACATGGGAGAGGACGCCGACGAGTCGCCGGCGCTGCAGGCGGCAGTGGCCGTGAAGCTGTTTCCCGATGGGCACGAAGAGCCGATCCGCAACGGCGCCGTGTCGGGCGTGACGGCCGCGAGCTTCAAGGACATCGTGGCCGCGTCGCAATCCCGCACCGTGTACACCAGCCCGTTTCAAAGTTTCGGCGGCATGTTCGCGGCGTTCGGCTCGGGCGGGGGCATGAACCTGCAGATGATGAGCGCGGGGCTGGGCTACGCGGCGTCCTACGTCGTGCCGTCGCTCTTGTTCGAGGACGTCACCGTCAAGGGGCCGACCGGCGATCGCCCCAAGCCGCCGTTGTCGAGCCCGCCGTGGGCGGGGGTGTCACCCCGGTGATCCCTCTCCCTCGGTAGTTCCCCCGTCTTGGTCCTCACCCCTTGGGGGACAGGGGGTGAGGCCAACGAAAGCGGGCGGGCCTGTCATCCTGAGCGCCGCAGGCGCGAAGGACCTGCTTTCCCGCAGGTGCGAAGGACGCCTCCTGCTGCACCATAGCGGGTCCTTCGCTGCCCTGTGTGTGACAGCAGGTCCTTCGCTCGCGCGCGTACCGCGCGCTCGCTCAGGATGACAGCGCCGCGTGGCTCCGTGAGAAAAGAAGAGATGGAAGTCATGGCGGGCGCCCTGAGTCTCGGAGCCAGAAATGCGCCAAGTCCTCCCAGGTGGGGTTGCGCTCTTCAATCAGCCGGATCTTTCGAGCGCGGACCCAGCCCTTGATCTCTTTCTCGCGGGCAATTGCGTCACGAACGTGCGTGAACCGTTCGAAGTAGACCAGCCGAGTGATGTGGTACTTGTTCGTAAAGCCGGGGACGAGGCCACGCTTGTGCTCATCCACACGCCGCACGATGTCGTTGGTGACGCCTGCGTACAAAACCCGCGACCGACTGGCCATGATGTAGACGCAGTAGCAGCGCATGACCTGCTACAATCGTGCATTCATGCCTCGCGGCCGGCATCATTTTTCGGCGCCATGGCCCCTCATTATGCATCGGAGGGTGGCTCGTCTCCTTATTTTATTCTATTCCTCATTTTATTCTATTCCTCCTTAGTGAGCGGGCCTGTCATCCTGAGCGCCGCAGGCGCGAAGGACCTGCTTTCGGCCGTGCCCGACGCGCGTCCAGACAGCAGTACCGTCGCTCGCGTGCGGTCCCTGACAGCAGGTCCTTCGCTCGCGCGCGTTCCCCCTCATGCGCGAAGCGTCCGCAAGCAGGTCCTTCGCTCGCGCGCGTACCGCGCGCTCGCTCAGGATGACAACGCCGCCCGGCTTCGGAAAAGATAGGAAGGGAGGGTGGTTTCCCTACCGCCGCAACGGCATGCCGCACGAGCTATCGGGTGCGACCAGCCCCGGGACGACCGGCCCGAGCGTTCCGCGGCGTGGCTCTCTCAGACACCACGGATCACCCCGACTTCGCCGAGCCGGCCCGGGGGAGGGCGCTCTCACGCCCTTCCGCTCGACCCACCGCACACCCGTCACGGCCGCCTCGGCCACGAGGTAGCTCGCCAGCCGTTGGTTGAAATCACCCCAACTCCAGCCCGAGTGGTCCACGAACCGCTCGTAGACCAACGAGCCGAGCACGAAGACGGCGAGCCGCGGCAGCGGCTTACGCCACGGCGCCGTGACCCAGGGCCCTCGGAGCACCGCGTTCCCGCTCGCGCCCGCGACGACCTCGTCCACCTGCGCCGCGCTCGACCCGGCGGCGCACAGCAACGCGATGGCTATCACCAGGAGGAACCGCAAGACGGGTCGCGGCCGGTGTCGCCCATCGTCGAAATGAATACGCTGCGGCATGGCTCTGCTCCAGGTTACGACTCCTACGTCGGGATACCTGGGGACGGCGAGTCGGTTCCTTGCGGCGCGCAGTCCACGGGGCAGAGACGCAACGGTGCCGTGTGATGGGGCGCACGTGAAGAGGATCGGTGGGAAGGGCTGGGCACGAAGGACGGACTGAGTCTCCCCTCTCCCGAAGGGTGAGGGGATCAAGACGAAAAGGGGGAACGACGGAGGGTCTGAGGACTCGCGTTTCCTCGCCCCTGTGCGCAATCTTTCGATCACGCCGATTGGGCGATCGCCGTCCATCTTCGGGAGTGTGGGCATCAGCTACGTCCAGGGTATCGTCCGCGGCCCGACCGGCGCGGAAGCGACCGTGCGCTTCCTGATCGACAGCGGAGCGACCTACTCCCTTCTCCCGGAGCCGGTGTGGCGCACCATCGGCCTCGCCCCCAAACGGGAGATGGAGTTCGTCCTCGCCGACGGCACTACGGTACGCCGGGCTGTCTCAGAGTGTCACCTGTCGCTCACGCAGGGCGAGGGCCACACGCCGGTGGTCCTGGGCCAGCCGGGGGACGCGGAAGCCCTGCTCGGGGTGGTCACGCTCGAGATTCTCGGTCTCGTGTTCGATCCGTTCCGCCGGACACTCCACCCGATGCGGAGTCTGTTGGTGTAGCATCGCGCCCTTCTAGGGCGCACCCTGCGCCGAGCCGGCCTTTCAAGGCCGGACCACACGGGGATGAGGCTACCGCCTCCCCCGGATAAACCACTCCTCCCATCCGACTTTAAACGTGTCCTTGCAGCGCGGGCAGCGCAGGCTCTGCGGGCTGCCGGCGAGCGGCGCCCGGGTGCGGCACCCCGGGCACACCGCGTACAGCTCACCCGCCCGCACCTCCATGCCGCGCGCCTTGGCCGGCGTGGGCACCAGGGTCCAGGTGTGGGGTCGCACCGACGCGAACTCGAGCGCGCCGCGCGGCAGGCGCACCTCCTGCGCCTCGACCGCGACCACCGCCTCGCGCGACGACAGCTGCACCACGCGGTACCATGCCCCCCGCCGCAACCCTCCTCCGGTCGCGGCGCCTTTGACCCGAGCCCACTGCTGTTCGATCACGGAGCCAGTCGTTCTCGCGGGCCTCTACGATGTCGCATCCGGCTGGCGCGCGTCGTGCGTTACCTCACGCGCCGCCGGTTCACGCGTGTTTGCACAACGTGTGGGCAACGTGTGGGTGGGAATGTGCACGAGATTGTGGAGAACGCGTCGCCACGGCGATATTGAGGCGCGCCCCTAACCGAGGATGGTTCATGACCAGTCGCTCACCTGCTGCAGCGGTCCTGCTCTGCGCCGCGCTCGCGGCGCTTCCCCGTGTCGGCCCGGCCCAGACGTTCAAGGTCGCCCGGTTCAGCATCGGCGGCGACGGCGGCACCGACTACCTCACGGCCGAGCCCGGCACCGGGCGGGTGTTCGTGTCGCGCGGCACGCACGTCATGGTGGTCGACGGCGCGACCGGGAAGGTCCTGGGCGACATTCCCGACACGCCGCGCACCCACGGCATCGCGCTCGTGCCCGGGGCGCATCACGGCTTCATCACGAACGGCGGCGACTCGACCGTCACCATGTTCGACCTCGCGAGCCTCGCCGTGATCAAGAAGATCCGCGTGTCCACGGGCGGGCTCGACGGCATCATGTACGACGACTTCTCCGGCCACATCATCCTCACCAATCACAGTCGTCCGATCGGCACCGTGGTCGCGCTCGATCCCGCGGGCGGGGACATCGTCGGCACCGTCGAGCTCGAGGACAACTCGCCCGAAGGGGCGGCGAGCGACGGTAAGGGCAGGATCTTCGTCAACAACGAGGGCAAGAGCACCATCCAGGTGATCGACGACAAGAGCCTGAAGGTGGTCGCGTCGTGGCCGCTGGCGCCGTGCGAGGGCCCCACCGGCATCGCCTATGATCGCGCCACCAATCGGATCTTCTCCGGATGCGGCAAGACGTCGGTCGTGGTGGATCCGGCGTCCGGCAAGATCGTCGCCACGATCGCCAACGGCGACGGCGTCGACGCGCTGGGGTGGGACGCGGCGGACAAGCTCATTTACATTCCCGCCGGCCGCGACAGCAACGTCACCGTGGTGCACGAGGATGCTCCCGACCGCTACCACGTGCTCGCTACCGTGGCCACGATGCGGGGGGCCAAGACCATCACGGTGGATCCGGTGAAACACGTGGCGTACCTGTTCCAGCCCGAGTATGGGCCGCCGCCGCCCGGGTCACCCGCGCCGGCGCCCGGCAGCCGGGGGCCGCGCGGCCCGGTGATCGCGGCCTGGTTTTTCGCGATCAGTCATTAGAGCGCTCGCGAGGCTGTCATCCTGAGCGCCGCAGGCGCGAAGGACCTGCTTTCCTTCAGGTGCGAAGGACCCGCTCTTGGTGAAGGGGCGAGGAACAGCAGGTCCTTCGCTCGCGCGCGTTCCGCGCGCTCGCTCAGGATGACACGTCGCGCGCGGTTTCAGGGAGAGAGAAAAGGGAGAGTGGTTTATCTCTCTCCCATCGCGAGGCGAGCGAGCCTGTCATCCTGAGCGCCGCAGGCGCGAAGGACCTGCTTTCCTTCAGGTGCGAAGGACCCGCTCTTGCAGATGCGAAGGACCTTCAGATGCGGAGAGCCTGCGTTCGGTGAAGGCGGCAATGACAGCAGGGAGATGCTTTCGTGATCTACAGCCCCGCCCGCACCCCCGCCGCGAGCGGCCACAGCGTCGCCACGTGGCCGAGATTCGTGTCCCGCATCCAGTGCCGCTCGAGCCGCAGCTCCAGTGTCACGCTGGGCGACACGGCCACGTCCACCCCGCCGCCGGCGGACCAGAACCCGTTCGTGTGATAGAACGTCTGCCCCCCGTCCGCGCTCTTCAGGCGATACGCGCCGCCACCCAGCGCCAGCACCGGGCTCACCACGCCACGCGGCACCAGCGACAGCTCGGCGCGCCCGTATCCCTCGAACAGCACTAGCGACGCGCTCCCGGCGGTCCGCTCGGCGCTGAGCGAGCCCGCGGCCGCGCCGGCAGCGAGTGACAGGCCCGGGACCACGGTACGCCGCCCGAACACGCTCCAGTCCACGCCCGACACGCTCGTGAGGTTGGGCAGCGCCAGCCAGGGGTCGTTCGAGCCCAGCCAGGCCGAGCGCGCGCCGATCGCCCACGCGCTGGGCGGTCCACCGCTCAGTGCCACGTTGACGCTCACGCGCGACCGCACGCCCGAGCCCGAGAGGTCGAGCTCACCGGTCCCGGTCCTGCGGGGCGCCAACGTCACGACCGCGGCCGACTCGGCCATCACGGCGGAGCGCAGCTCCACGACCCGGCCGGTGGTCGTGGCCGCGAAGTCGTCCAGCGCCGTGCGGTTGCCGTGGGCGTCGCGCGCCGTCACCCGCAGCACGACCGTGTCGCGCGACGCGAGCGTCAGCTGCCCGCTGAGCGGCGTGCCGCCCCGCTCCAGCACCAGGTCGCGCGCCAATCCGGGATCGGCGTACATCGTCGCCGTGCGCGTGAGCGGTCCCACCTTCGCGGTCACGACCACCGGACCGGCGCGCTCACCCAGCGTCACGTGCACCTGCACCTTACCGGTGCGGTCGGTCGTCGCCACCGCGGGATCGACGGTGCCGCCGCTCGCGGTGAGCGTGACCATCTGTCCCACGAACGGCGCGCCCGTGGTGTCCCGTACCTCCAGCACCAGCGGCACCGGAAGCGCGGCGCCGGCGGTGCCGTGCAGGTCCAGGCCTTGCGTGAACCGCGTGAGGCCGTCCGACACGACGGGGCGGGGCGGGGGCGGCGGCGCGGGGACGGGTGTCGTGATGAAATCGATCCGCGTGGTGGGCCCGAGCGGCGGGCCGTTCGGCATCGCCACCGTGAGCCGGTACGTCCCCGGGGTGTTGCCCGCGAGCACGTGGAACGTCGCGACACCGCGCCAGTCGGTGATGGCGACGGGATCCTGCGTGGCCCCGCCCGGGATCGCGCTCGCGCCCCTGAGCAGCAGCTCGACGCCGGGCTGAGGGTCGGCGCCGCGGTACAGCTGCACTGGGACGTCGGCCGCCGTACCGGTAGGCGCCGCGATCTGCTGGCTCACGATCACCCGCAATGGGGCGACCAGCGGGCGCGGGGGACGCGCCACGGGCGCCCGCTCGGCGGGTGCGGCGGGCGGGGCGGGGGCGGGGGTGGGGGCGGGGGCGGGAGCGCTGGGACGCACCGCGGCGCGTGCGCGCAGGCACTGGTCGATGGCGGCGAGCAGCACGTCGTCGGCGCCGGCGGCGCGCAGATCAGCGCGATCGCGCTCCGATGGGCGAAACGTGACGCAGTTGCGGCGCACCAGCGCTATCACGTCGGCCCGCGAGCGCGTTTTCGTGGCGAGCAGCCGCACCAGCTCGGCCTTGCGCAACGGCTGTGTTCCCTGCTGGAAGACGATCCCCAGCGCCGCGACGAGGACGAGCGTCACGGTCGCGGGCAGCCCGAGCGCTCGAAGTCGGCCTCTACCTGGTCCACGTCCGCGGCCAGGCTATCTCCCCCCGCCGCCGGCGCCGCCAGGGTATAGTGCAGCCACGCCTCGTCCACCGCCGTGAGCCCGCGTGCCAGGTCCGCGCACGCGGTGCGTCGCGCGGCGAACAGGCTCGCCTGCTCGCGGTACCCGGCGATCGCCTGGCGCACGGAGTCGGCGGCGCTCGCCTGGGGCGAGGAGGCCGACGCGGCCGCCTGCGGCAGGGGCGACTCGGTCGCCTGCGACGGTGCCAGTCCCAGCCGCACCCCCAGCGCCACGGCGCCCGTCACCGCTGCGAGCGCGAGCAGCCACCAGCGCCACGCGCCGCTTCCCGGACGGCGCGGCCCACGCCACGCGGGGTCGTCGTACTCGTCGGGCTCGACGATCGGGATGAACCGGCCCGCGCCGGACGGCCGCCCCGACGGCGTCACCCGTGGCGGGCGTGCCGGCTCGGACCGCACCCGCCACACGGCCGGGTCGGGCGACCAGTAGTTGCTCCAGGTGACGCGTGGCTGCTTCCAGCCGTCGCGGAAGTTCTCGGCGTCGAGCAGCTCGTAGAACGGCAGGTACGGCGCGGGGGAGCCGGGCTCTCCCGCCGGCCGGAAGCAGCCGCCCCGCGCACCGCTCGGCCGGATCGTCATGAGCAGCACGACCTGCCACGGGCCGGGGAAATGGCGTACGTGCGCCAGGTGATCGTCGGCGGAGATCTTGAGCACGCCGGTCGGATCGCTCCGATACCAGCCCACCACCACGCCGTCTTCGGGGGGCAGCATGCGCTGCGCCGCCGCGAGCGCCTGCGCCACCACCCGCTCGCTGGCGCCGTCCACGATCATCTGGGGCACCCGCACCGCGCCGTGCACGATCACGTACGGCATCCCCGTCTCGGGCGTCTCGAACACCCGTCCGACCAGAAAGCCGAGCAGCGCCTCGTGCGGCGCCGAGACCAGGTGGTCTTCGACCGCGGCGAGAGCGCGCTGCGCGATAAAGATGAGACTGGGGTCGTCGTCTGGGCGGGCCAGCTCCTGCACGGCCGGTCGCCACAGCACCGACTGGTCGGTGGGGAGGGGTTGGCGGGGGAAGCGCGCTCCCCCCGCCCCGGAAGAGTCCCCCGCGGTCGACTCCGTGAAAGGCCCGTCAGTGGTCATGGTGGTCCCCCATGGCATACCCGGTACCAGAGTGTGCATGGCGTGGCCGCAGCACAAGGTGGGGCCCATGAGGCCGGAACGGTGCAGCGATGTGGCGCTGATGCGACAGTCGCGCGAGCGACACCGACCCAGGCACCGCGCCGCGTGCCTTGCGCCGGCCCCGCCCGTCGGGCACTCTCGAGGCACTTGAGTCCCGCTTGACCGCCGCCCGCGATGCTCGAGGCGGACCTGGTCGACGACTTCACGAACCGGAGAGAGACCCATGCACGCGCCCAAGGCTTCCCATCTGATCGCGCTGCTCGCGACGACCGCATGCGCCCATCACTTCCTCGCGGCGAACTTCGCGACGACCTATCAGCCGCGCGTCCACGCCTTCGCGATCGCGCCCATCGCCAACCTTTCGACCGAGCCGGAGGGCGCCAAGGCGGGCCAGGCGATCCGCGAGGCGATCTACTACGAGCTGGCCGAGCGTCGCGACCAGTACACCACGTCGATCCAGGACATCGCGGAGACCGACCGGCTGATTCAGAAGGCCGGCGTGACCGACAGCGCCGCCGCCCTGCTGCCCGCGGGCGAGCTGTGCCGCATGCTCGGCGTGGACGCGGTGATGCGCGGCAGCGTGACGAAGTACAAGAAGCACGGCGCGGGCGGGCAGATCGTCACCGCCGTTCTGTTCGGCTTCGCCAAGGGCAGCGACGTGAAGGCCGACGTCGCCATCTACGACGGCGGCGACGGCCAGCTGATCTACGAGCACAACATCGAGAAGGCGGGCGGCTTGTTCAGCTCGCCCGATGCGCTGCGCAACTCCGTCGGCAAGACGGTGGCCAAGGCGTTCCCGTACAAGAAGCAGCGGTAAGCCCGCGAGTCACGAACGACGCCGCGCGGGACGCCGATTCCGGCGTGGGGCACTACGGTGATGCGGTAACAATATCGGGAGGAGGCTACGATGAACATTCGCACGCTTATTCGGTGGGCCGCGCTCGCGCTCGTTCCCGTATTCGGCGCATGCAAGGACTCGACGACGACGTCCGCGGCGCAGGCGGCGGGGCCGCGTCCCAGCTTCGCCACCGCGGCAGACACCCTCCCGGGCGGTGGGGGAGGGCCGGGCAACCAGACGCATTTCATTTCGAACGGCGCCTTCGGGTCCACCAACTGGTTTTCGAGCGACCCGAGCGGGGGGTTCACGTTCGGAGAGCTGAGCGTCAACCGCGGCGGCTCGGTGACCAACCCTCAAGCCTTCCTCTTCTACTTCATCGAGCAGTGCAACGCCTTCGGCTGCAGCTTCTCGGAAGGCAGCGGCCAGATCCCGGCGGGCGACCTCGCGGGGGGCGGCAAGCAGCTGCACCTGAGCACCAACACCGCTGGCAACCCCAACTTCTTCACGTTCGGAGGGTCGCCCGGCGTGATCACCGTGGACTGGACGGCCAATGGCTTCTTCACCCAGCGCTCGAGCGGGACGTCAGAAGTCACCTTCCCCGGGTTCCTCCAGCACTCGAGCGGCGTGTCGACGTCTGCCTCGGCCAACGCGTCCGGGAGCGTCGTGGGAATCGTGATCTCGCCCGGTGCGAGCGGCAACATCGGCACGAATCAGAACGTCATCATCGACGTCTCACACTAGGAGCCCCGCCATGAGGCGCGTCACCTACGCTTTCCCCCTGCTCCTGGCCCTCGCTGCGGCGTGCCGGGAGCAGGGCGCCGTGCCGACGGCCGGCCGCCCGCTGTTCGCGGCGGCTGCGCCGGCCGCCTGCCCGACCCCCGCCACGGTCACCGTGAGCGACGAGGCGGGGCTGCGTGCCGCCATCGCGGCCGCGACGCCCGGCACCGTCATCGGCATCCAGGGCATGATCGGCCTCACCCAGGACGACACCATTCGCACCGCCGGCGTCACCATCACCTGCGCCACGCCCGGCTCCGGCCTGTTCGCCGTTCCGGGTGGGAGCGTCACCGACATGCTGACCGTGGACGCGAGGAAGGTCAGCGTGGATCACCTGGTGCTCGACGCCAGCCAGGCGATCGACGGTCCGTACCTCTCGGAGAATGACGGCGTGACCGCGTTCGCGGAGAGTACCACCTTCACGAACAACAGCGTCACCTGCCCGCCCGACGGCGTCTGCGCGTTCATCGCGGGGGGCATCGGTGCCGTGGTGAGCGACAACGCCTTCCAGGCGCTCGGGCCGTTCACGGGCATCCAGCTCCAGACGAATGGCGCCGTCGGCGAAATCCGCATCGATGGCGTGCGCGTAGAGCGGAACACGCTCGTGACCACCGCGCCGTCCACCGGCGGGCGCCAGGGAGCAATCCGTCCGTTCGATGCAGCGAACGCCGTGATCGCCGACAATACGGCCATCGGGCCGTGGCGCGCCGGCGTGAGCGCCACCCGGCTCGCGAACTCTCGCGTCTCGGGCAACACCATCCAGGGGGCTCGTCTGTTCGGTATCCAGACGTCGCCCCAGGCGGTATTGCCGGTGCTCAACAACCTGTTCAGCAACAACCGGGTCAGCGGCGCCGGGATCGCGGGCGTGTTCGTGCGGCTCGCCTGCGGCAATGCGTTCGTCGGCAACAACCTCCAGGGGAACGAGGGGCTTCCGGGGTTCGTGTTCGACGCCACGAGCGGCGCCAACACCTACGCCGGCGACCGCACCGTCGTGGTGGACAACGGCGCGTTCGATTGCAACGGCGACGGCGTGAATGATCCCAACATCATCTCCGGTCCCGGCATGGTGCGGCACGGGCTCGGCTTGGGGCTCGGCGCTGGGAGTGGGGGTCCCGGGGACACCGCGCGGACGGTGCACGGAATCGCGGTGCGGTAGGGATCAGCGCGTTCCGCGCTTATGGCGGAGGAGGAGCGTGAGTCAGCTGCGTGCCGGGCTGGGCGAGCGCCGGGGCCGGGGCCGATTTCTTCAGGTAGGGGTTCTCAATCCACACCTTGGGCAGCGCTTCGCGGCTGCGCGTCGAGCGATGCGGGTGATCGAGCACGTGCAGGCAGTACATGTGCTTGATCCAGTCGGCCCGGCGGAACACCCGGGAGTTCTCGAGGAAGCGGTACGCCTCGATCTGGCGCAGCTGGTGCGCCCGATTGAACTCCTCGATCGCGAGCAGCTCGCCGCAGGCACTCGTATGTCGCTCGTCGTTGAGGTCGTCGAAGAACATGATCGTGACGGGCAAATACTTCTCGGGATGCGCGGTCAGCAGCCGCAGCGCGGAGACCGTCGAGGAATAGTAGTCCACGTCGACCGACACGTAGCCGATCGGCTCCCGGGGCGACAACGAGCGGATGAACGGGCCGACCGTATCGGACAGGTCGCCGAGCACGAGCTGCGCGTTGGCAGGAAGCGCCTTGCGAAGCGCCACGACGTCCATCCCGCACTCGCCCTGCTGATACAGATCGGGATGGTCCCGGTAGTCCGTGGGGGCCGGCATCCCCTGGCCGGTGTCGAACCCGTACAGGCTGAACTGTACCCCGGTCATGCGCGTCACGCGCCGCGCGATCTCTGCCATGTTCATCAGGCCGGCGCCCGCGGCCACCCCGAATTCCACCACCGACACCCGGCGAATGCCGAGTGCCTTGGCGTGGTCGGCGGCCTTGAGGATGCCGTAGGCGTTCCATTGTCGCACGACGAGATCGAACGCGATCTTGGCGCGGTACGAGCCGAGGGCCCAGACGAGCAGGGACAAGCCGTTCAGATGGAGCGGCTCGGTGAGCCGCTCGCGCAGAATTCTCTCCCAGACGTCCTTGTGCTGCAGCTTTTGGAGCAGGTATCCCATGGCCCGCGACGTGCCGAGTGGACGGGTGAAGCTACATCAAGGTGAAGCTATATCAGATGGTAATACGGCGCGCCCGGTGCCGGCCGTTGCGGGGCACGACGGGGTGAGGATTGCCGCAGGCGCGAAGGATCTGCTTCTTGGCGCCCGGTGTGGCCCCGCCGCCACATGCACATCGCTTGCGGCGTCGCACACCGGCTCACATCATCTTCCCGACTGCCCCGCGCAAACCATTCGTCACAAGGAACCACCGATGACCCGCCCGTTCCTGCTTGGGATCAGCCCAGCGCTGTTGCTGTGCGTGCTGCTCCCGTTTCCCGAGCCCCGATCGCCGAATCCCGCTCCCGCCGTCGTCGAGTATCCGCTGCCGCGCCCCAAAGCGTTCCCGCACGACCCCGCCGTCGGCGCGGACGGGATCGTGTGGTACACCGACCAGGCGAACAGCTACATCGGCCGGCTCGATCCGGCGACGGGCAAGGTGACCGACTACGCCACGCCGACCCCCGTCTCAGGGCCGCACGGGATCGTCGTCGCGCCCTCGCCGGACGGCGGCGTGTGGTACACCGCCAACTTCAAGGGCCGCCTGGGCCGGCTCGACCCCGCCACGGGAGCGATCAAGGAGTACCCGCTCCCCGCCGCGGCGACTGACCCGCACACGCCGCTCTATCATGCGGGCAAGGTCTGGTTCACCGCCCAGGGCGCGAATCTCTACGGCGTGCTCGACCCCGCGACGGGGGAGGCCAAGCTGTTCCCCGTGCCGACCCCGCGCGCCCACCCCTACGGCCTGGTCGCCAGTCCGCGCGACGGCTCGATCTGGATGGCGCTGTTCGGCACCAACCAGATCGGCCGCATAGATCCCGCAGACGGCTCGCTGAAAATCTTTCCGCTGCCCGCAGCGAACGCCCGGCCGCGCCGCCTCATCGTCGATGCCCAGGGCATCGTGTGGTATTCGGACTATGCCCGCGGGCATTTGGGCCGGCTCGATCCCGCCACGGGTCAGGTGCGCGACATCGCCTGCCCGGGCGGCGACGGCAGCCAGCCCTACGGCATCGCCATCGGCACCGACGGGCGCATCTGGTACGACGAGTCGGGCACGGACGAGCTCGTCGCCTTCGACCCCACGACCGAGCGCGCCGAGACGGTGAAGATCCCCACGCCGGGCTCGGTGGTGCGCAACATGGCGGTGGACTCGACGCGGCGGCGACTGTGGCTGGCGCTGTCGGGCGTGCAGAAGTTGGGGAGGATCGATCTCAAGTAAGCAGGGGGAATAGCCTATTCGAGTAGACCGACCCCGGGGCCATGCCCCGGGGTTCACGGGCCTGGTTTGTCGGATCTGCTTCTACTCGCGACCCTTCGGGGTTTCATCGCGAGTCCCTGACCCCTGACCCCTTGAGCTTGCGCCCCGCAGGGTTTTACCGCCTCGCGTTCGTCATCCGCCCTGGAGGGCGACCATGCCGCACACTGAACAATGGGCCCGCACGCGGGTCCGCACCTGCCGCGACTTGCGACGCGGCGCGTGGTATCGCGTGATGCGAGCCACCCCCGCCGAGGGTGTGCTCGAAGTGAACCGGCGCCTCGTCACCGTCCCGCGCACCTTCCTGCAGATTCTCCCGTTTCGCCCCCAGCTCTGGTCCGTCGTCCCCCGCGTCGCCAGCGCGCCGCAGCCGCCCCTGTCCTGGGGACCGAGCTACGGCGTCTGCCCGCAGTGCAGTGCGCGCGCGTCCCTGGCCCAGCATGCGCTCAAGGTCTCGTGCCCGCGCTGCAACGGCCTGTTCCCCGTCGCCTGGGAAGACTCCGGGTGGTGTGCGTTCGAAATGTCGCGGGACAAATCGGCGGTGAGTCCGAAGCTCTGAGGGCGTAGCGGCCGGGTCAGCGCCGACGGCGCTCCCGGCTGTGGCCGCCGTCCCCCCCGGAGCGCCGCGCCATGCTGGTCCGGCGGTCGATACCGCTGCGCCGCTCGACCGACACCGAGACCGTATTACGACGACGGTCCCGCACCATCCGCCGACCCAGGCTTTGCCTGCGGTCAACGAGCCGCCGACGCTGCATAACAGTGATGTTGCCTCGCAGGAACGGAACCGTCTCGGGCGGTTTGCAAATCGTGTGCTCCCCATCTCACACTGCATGGTCACCCGGCGGGCCTCACAAAATGGCGCGGGCCCGCAACAGTTTTGGGCCCGTGGCCACAACGACGCGGCCACAGTCCGCTGCAGCGCGGGGCCCGGGCGTGCTACGATTGGGTGCGCTATGCGACCCCCTCGACTCGGGCTCACGCTCGGCCTGTTGCTCCCCGCCCTGACGGGTGGGGCCATGCTCCCGGCGTACGCACAAACCCCCAAAATCGGCATTGCCCTGAGTGGGGGCGCGGCGCGCGGCCTCGCGCATATCGGCGTGTTGAAAGTGCTGGAGCAGGCGGGTATTCCGCTGGACGTGATCGCCGGCACGAGCATGGGCAGCGTCGTCGGCGGGTTGTACGCGGTCGGCTACAGCGCGGCACAGCTCGACACGATCGTGCGCGGCCAGAACTGGTTTCGCCTGCTCACCGATCCCGTGGACCGGCGCGACCTGCCGATCGATCGCAAGGTCGCCGCGGATCGCTTGCTGCTCACGCTCCCCATTTATCGCGGCGGCATCCAGCTCCCCAAGAGCGTCGTGCCGGGCCAGCGCATCTGGGAGCTCCTGACCCGGCTCACCTGGTCGGCGCACGGCATCCACGATTTCCGTCGGCTCCCCATCCCGTTCGCGGCCGTCGCGACCGACCTGGAGACCGGCCAGGCGGTGGTGCTGGATCAGGGATTTCTCCCGGACGCGATCCGTGCCAGCATGGCGCTGCCGAGCGTGTTCGCTCCCGTCGAGCTCGGGCCGAACGTCCTGATCGACGGCGGCGTGGTGCGCAACCTGCCGGCGCGGGACGCGCGTGCCCTGGGCGCGGACGTGCTGATCTGCAGCGATGTGACCGATCCGCTCGAGCCACGCGATTCGATCGTGTCGCTGGTGGACGTGCTGGCGCAATCGGTGTCGTTCCGCGTGTGGGATTCGGAGCGCGCCGAGCGCGCCGCGTGCGACGTGCTCATCGTGCCGGACGTGCGCGCCTTCACGAGCTTCGGGTTCGGGCGCGCCGGCGAGCTGATGGCGCGGGGCGAGGCGGCGGCGCGCGCCGCCCTACCCGAGATCGAGGCCAAGGTGGGGCACCGCAGGGTGGAGCCTCGCCACCCGATGCCCGCGGCGCCCGACTCGGTGCGGGTGACGAGGGTGCGGTTCGATGTCTCCGGAGGAGGGACGGTGACGCAGGCGTATCTGGCGCGCACGCTCGGGCTGGAGCCGCCCGCGTGGATTTCGCTGCGAGATCTGGGCGCGTGCATCGAGCGGCTCTACGCCACCGGGCTGTTCGCCAACGTGCGCTATCGCCTGGAGCAGGGCGAGCTGACGCTGTTGATCACCGAACGCTCCGGCGGCCGCTTCGGGCTGGGGTTGCGCTACGACAGCCGCTACAAGGCCTCGGTGCTCCTCTCCGGTGGGCGCGGCGGCGTGGAGCTGGACGCCCGCCTGGGCCAGCAGATCCGCGTCGGGCTCGGCGCCGCGCAGGCGCTGGGCGACGCCCAGAGCCTCGCGCTGGGCGCGCGCGTCGCGTACGCGCACGGCCCATTCGACCTGTTTCGCGATGGACGGCGGGTGGCGGAGGCGCGGGTCGATCTGGGGGCGGTCACGGCATCGCTCGAGCGGCGCCTGGGAACGGCCGCGGCGCTGTACCTGCGAGTGAAGGGCGAGCACGCGCGTTGGGCCGAAGCAGTGGCGGCGGTGGATTCGCCGCCGATCAACCGCACGTTCGCGACGGCGGCGGGTGTGGTGGAGCTCGATACGTACGACAGCGGGGTGTTTCCGAGCCGCGGTGTGGGCCTGCGGGCCGTGTCCGAGTGGAGCACCGCGTTCTCGCACCACAGCGGTGACGTGCGGGGGTACCTGCCGCTGGGGCGCCGGGTGTCACTCTGGGCGGGCGCGACGCTCGGTGCCTCGGGCGGCACGCCGCCGCCCCATTACCTCTTTTTCCTGGGGGGCGCCAACGGCTACTACCTCTTTCCGGACCGCATGATCGCGTTCGCGGGACTGCATGTGCAGGGGCGGGGCGGCCGTCACGTCCAGAAGGCGGAGCTCGGCGCCCAGTGGCAGGTCTCCGTCGCTCCCGACCTGTTCGCCCGCGTGCGCTGGAACGCCGGCACGGTACTCGACCGCTGGACGTTCCAGCCCGCGGGCTGGGTCGACGGTATCGGCGTCGAGCTGGGCGCCAGGACGGTGGCCGGTCGCGTCAGCCTGAGCGTGTCCGGAACCGCCCGCTCGACGCCGATCGTCGAGCTCGACCTCGGCTACCCCTTCTGAACCAGATCGCACGCGGGCACGACCTCGGTCTCGGCGTCCACGCGCACGTGGATGCTGCCGTTCACCGAGAGGTAGGCGTTCACCAGATCGTACATCCCCACCGCGGGGACCTGCAGACCCTCCAGCGTGACGTCGGTGGCGAGTGGGCGCTCATCGCCCCGCTGCATCAGCTGGCGCACGCGGATCGAGCCCATGTTGCAGAACATGAGTTGCGCCTCGCCTGTGGCGGCGAGCACCGCGACCCTCACGCCCGGCAGGTCCACCCGGGCCTCCTCCCCGTGCGAGACCTTGGCTTCCTCCAGTCGCTCCCGCAAGCGGAACGACTGCGACTGTGCTGTGATGCGGGCTTCCATAAGGCACCTCCTGTTGAATCGGGTCCTACCGCCGACGGCGCACCGTAGTTCCTGTGCACGCCCCGTGCCGTGGCGACCGAGGTGCAACCGGCTGCGCGCACCGGGGTATCTTTAGTTACGTTGTTGAACTCAACCGTCCACGCCGTATGACCACTCGGCCGCGCCTAACGCGCCCGCCGCGCATCCTCATCGCCAGCGAGCAGAATCACGCCCTCTGGGACGTCGAGGGCACGCTCGGGCGACAGGGGTATTCCGTGCTGCGTGTATTCGCCGGCACGGCCGTGCTGGCGCGCGCGCGGGCGGCGTGCCCCGACGTGATCCTCTTGGACGCGCGGCTCGCCGACTCGGAGAGCCTGGACCTGAGCCGGCTGCTGCGCGCCGATCCCCTGATCGGCGCGAGCACGCCGATCCTGCTGCTGGTGCACGACCGTCCCACACGGGAAGACCATCTCAGCGCGTTGCGCGCCGGCGTGTGGGAGTTGCTGCGCCCGCCGGTGGACACTGGCGCGCTGCTCGGCAAGCTCGAGACCTACCTGGTCGCCAAGCTCGAGACCGAGCGGGCGCCCAAGCGCAGCCTGGTGGACGAGCTGACCGGCCTGTACACGCGGCGCGGCCTCGCGCGGCGCGCCTGGGAGCTGATCCTCCAGACGGCGCACCACAACACGTCCGTGGCGTGCGTGGTCGTCGCGCCCGAGGTGCGGGGCGAGCCCGGCGTGGGCGTGCTGCGCGACGTCGCCCGGCTGGTGCGGGCCACGGCGCGCCACTCCGACGCGGTGGGACGCGTGGGGCTCACCGAATTCGCCGTCGTCGCGCCCGGAGCGAACCGCGTCGGGGCGCGCCGGCTGGCGCAGCGGCTCCAAGGCGCGGCGCACGCCGGCGGCAACGGCGATGGGAAGGGGGACGTGGCGCTCGGGCTGCGGGCCGGCTACGACTCGCTGCGCCAGCTGCGCACCGCAGCGATTGAGCCACGCCGCTTGCTGGGACGCGCCGCGCGGGCGCTCGAGATGGCGCGGGCCGAGGGGAAGTGGCTGCGCGAGGGCGCTACGGCGCGAGCCCCGTGAGCAACTTCTTCCGCGAAGTTAGCGAGCACTCTGTCAGCGATCTGCCACAACTCGGCGCCGCGCCGGATCGGGCGACCGCTGTCCCAAGGAGTTAGCGGGGCCCGAAAACTGCCACCGACGGGCTGTGGCCCCAGCCATGACCCGTCACCCCGTCCCCGGTCTTTCCCGCATCCGCCGCGTCGCGCGCGCCGTTCTCGCGCTCGCGGCCGCCAGCGTCGCCACCTGCCACCGCGATATCGCGGGCCCGGCGACGGCCACCCAGCTTCTGTTCAGCGTCCAGCCTGGCAACACCATCGCGGGCGACCTGCTGAGTCCCGCGGTGAAGGTGCGCGCGGCCGATGCACAGGGTCACGACGTGCCGGGTTTCACGGGGAGCGTGACCGTCGGGCTCGGTGCCAATCCGGGCGGCGGCACGCTCGCGGGAACCACCACCGTCCGAGCGGTGAGCGGCGTGGCGACCTTCGACGATCTGCGGCTCAACCGGGCGGGCACGGGCTACACGCTCACCGTCGCCGCGTCGGGGCTCACCGGCGCCACGAGCGAGTCCTTCGCGATCAACCCCGGCTCCGCGACGCAGGTCGCGTTTACCGGCCAACCGGCGACGACGGTCGCGGGCCAGACGATCACCCCGGCCGTCCAGGTGACGGCGCTCGATCCGGCCGGGAACCCGGTGCCGGCTTTCACGGGGACGGTGTCGGTGTCGTTCGGCAACAACCCGGGGGGCGCGACCCTCGGCGGTACGACGAGCGTCGCGGCGGTGAGCGGGGTGGCGAGCTTCGGCGATTTGCGCATCACCAAGGCGAGCGCGGGCTACTGGCTGACCGCCAGGGCGACCGGGCTGATTAGGGCGACCAGCAGCGAGTTCGTCATCACGCCGGCGACCGCGACGCAGCTCGCGTTCGCCGTCCAACCGGGGACGACGGTGGCGGATCACCAGATTGCGCCGGCCGTGAAGGTGCAAGCGCTCGACACGTTCGCAAACCTGGCGACGGGCTTCACCGGCGGCATCGCCGTCGCGCTGGGCAATAATCCCGGTGGCGCGACGCTGGGCGGGACGAGCGCCATCGCGGCTTTCGCGGGCATTGCCACCTTCTCCGACCTGAGCATCAAGCAGACGGGGACGGGATACACCCTCGCCGCCACCAGCACCGGTCTCAGCCTGGCCACGAGCGCGGCGTTCGACGTCACGCCCGGCACGGCGACGCAGCTCCTGTTCACGGTGCAGCCCACCACCACCGTCGCGGGCCAGCCCATCACCCCGGCGGTGCAGGTCACGGCACTCGATCCCGCGGGGAACCCGGTGCCGGGTTTCACGGGGACGGTGACGGTGGCGTTCGGCAACAACCCGGGCGGCGCGGCCCTCGCCGGCACGACGAGCGTCGCGGCGGTGAGCGGCGTGGCGACGTTCGGCGACTTGAGGATCACCAAGGCGAGCACGGGTTACTGGTTGACGGCGACGGCCGCCGGGCTCAACAAAGGGACCAGCAGCGACTTCGGCATCCTTCCCGGAGCCGCGACGCAGGTGGTGTTCGGCGTGCAGCCCGGGACGACGGTGGCGGATCACCAGATCACGCCGGCGGTCAAAGTGCGGGCGCTCGATGCCTGGGGCAACCTGGCGACGAGCTTCGCGGGAAGCGTGAGTATCGCCGTCGGCGCTAACCCGGGCGGCGGGACCCTGAGCGGCACCAGCCCCATCGCCGCGGTGAGCGGCGTCGCGACGTTCTTCGATCTGAGCATCGACAAGGCCGGCGCCGGCTACACGCTCATGGCCAGCGCCGGCGGGTTCAGCCCCGCGACGAGCCCGCCCTTCGATATCACGCCCGGTGTCGCGACGCAGCTGGCCTTCACGGGCCAACCGTCCAACGCCGTCGCCGGCGTCGCGATCAGTCCGGCCGTCCACGTGACGGCACTGGACCAGGCTGGAAATCCGGTACCGGGCTTCACCGGGACGGTGACGGTCGCGTTCGGGAACAATCCCGGGGGCGGGACGCTCGGGGGCACGACGAGCGTCGCGGCGGTCGGCGGGGTGGCGAGCTTTGGTGACCTGAGCAGCACCAAGACGGGCGCGAACTACTGGCTGACGGCAACCGCGACCGGCCTCAGCACGGCGACTAGCGGCACGTTCACCATCACTGCTGCGGTCGCAACCCAGCTCGGATTCGGGGTGCAGCCCACGACCACGGTGGCGGATCACCAGATCGCGCCGGCGGTGAAGGTCCGGGCGTTCGATGCGTTCGGGAACTTGGCGACCGGTTTCACTGAGAATGTGAGTGTCGCGCTCGGGAGCAACCCGGCCGGCGGGACACTGAGCGGAACGATACCGGTGGCGGCGGTCGGGGGCGTGGCGACATTCTTCGATCTGAGCATCAACAAGACCGGCGTCGGCTATACCCTCACTGCGAGTGCGGCGGGCTTTAGCGCCATCACCAGTGCGGCGTTCGACATCACGCCCGGCACCGCGACGCAGTTGACCTTCATCGCTCAGCCTACCACGACGGTCGCCGGCCGGCTCATCACGCCGGCCCTGCAGGTGCTCGCACTCGATCGCACCGGGAATCCAGTGCCGGGTTTCACGGGGATGGTGACTATGGCGTTCGGCGGTGACCCGGGTGGGGCGACGCTCAGCGGCACCACGAGCGTGGCGGCGGTGAACGGCGTGGCGAGCTTCGGCGATCTGAGCATCACGAAGACGGGCCCAAGCTATTGGCTGACGGCGACTGCGACCGGGCTGAGCAGGGCGGCGAGCAACAACTTCCCCATCCTGCCCGGGCCGGCGACCCAGCTCGTGTTCGGTGTGCAGCCGACCACGATCACGGGCGGGACGATCTTCAGCCCGACGGTGAAGGTGCGGGCGCTCGACGCGCTCGGGAACCTGGCGACCGATTTCACCGGCGACGTGCACATGGAGCTGGGAGTGAGCCCGAGCGGTCAGGCGCTCCAGGGAACGACGACCGTCACGGCGGTGAACGGCGTGGCCAACTTCCTCTTACTCAGTGTGAACGCGGCCGCGTTCGGCTACACCCTCGCCGCGTCGACTGCGGGGCTGCCCGGGGTGACGAGCGTGCCGTTCGACGTGCTGATCGGGCCGGCGAGCCACCTCGACTTCCAGGTGCGCCCCAAGAATGAGATTGCCGGTACCCCGATCGGCGACCCGTACGTTCAGCTCAGGGGCGAGGACGCGGGCGGGAACCTGGACACCACCTTCACCGGCGTCGTGACGGTGGGGATCGCGGCTAATCCGGGAGGGGGGACCCTCTCCGGAACGATGGCCGTGACGGCGGTCGGAGGCCTGGCGAAGTTCTCCGACCTGAGCATCGACAAGGCCGGGACCGGCTACACGCTGAGCTTCGCTTCCGCGGGACTGCTCGGCGTCACGAGCCTCGAGTTCAACATCACCAGCGCAGCGGCCACCCGGCTGGTGTTCACCGTCCAACCGACCAACACCGCCGCCGGTGCGACCATCACACCGCCGGTGCAGGTGACGGCGCTCGACGCCTTCGGCAACGTCGCGACCGGGTTTACGGGCAAGGTGACGGTCGCCATCGGCACGCACGCGGGCGGCGGTGCGCTGGGTGGGACCGTCACCGTCACGGCGGTCGGCGGTCTGGCGACCTTCTCGGACTTGCGTATCAGCAGTGCCGGCGTCGGCTACACCCTCACGGCCGCGGCCGGTGCGGTGACTGGTGACACGAGCGCCGCGTTCACGGTGAACTGAACGGACGTTTCAAGGACAGGCTCAGTTGGCCGCGCTGGGCTCGAGCGCTCGCCCGACCAGCGAGAGGAATACCGTTGCGATGCGCCGGCCGGTGGCGCGCGCCGCCTGCGCGACGAGGCGGCCCGCCACCCGCAGGAACGGCCGCAGGTCGTCGCGCGCGAACCACGCTCCCTCTTCCACGCCGGCGAGCGTGGCCCACGCGTGCCAGGCCCGAGTCCAGGTCGTGGTCCTCCACCAGCCACTTGCGTCCCTCACGCACGCGCCCCGGCCAGACCGGCTGCCGCGTGATATCGCAGTACAGCACGCGCACCACGTCCAAACCCTGCTCGTCCACGAACAGCCGGAACGTGGCGCCCACGCGGGGGTTGGGGTCGAGCAGCTTGTACTGACCGTCGCGCGCGTCGTAGCGATAGCCCACGTCGAGCACGCCCTGATAGCCCAACGCCCACATGAAGTCGATGGTGAGGCGCTCGACTCGCTCGTTGCGCTCGCACACGCCCAGGCTGGTCGTGCCGCCGTACACCGGGTGCTGGCGCAGCTTGCGGCCGGTGAACGCGGCCACGCACTCGGACCACTCGTTGAACACGCCGTTGAACATCCACACGGCGTCGTCGCCGCCGGGAATGTGCTCCTGCAGCATCAGGTTGGGCGCGGCGCTGTCCTCCCACTCGAGGTAGTGGGACAGCAGCGCGTCGGGCGTCGCCACGATCGCCAACCGCCGGCCGGTGCGCCGCTCGAAGCGCGTCGGGTCGATCGGTTTGAGGACAACGGGGAACCGGGCGTCCGCCAGAAATTGCTCCACGTCGTCGCGCGAGCGGGGGAGGATCGTGAACGGCGTGGGCACGCCGAACTGGTGGGCGAGCCGGAACACCTCGCGCTTGTCGGTGAGCCGGCGCACCAGCGCGCGCGGGGGCCGGGGGAACAAGAATCGTGGAGCCAGCTCGTCCGAGTGCTCGGCGACGAGGACGGCGGTCGCGTCGGTCGTGGGGAGCAGCAGCGCGGGCCCGAGACGCTGCCCCAGGTCGTCCAAGAAGCCCAGCGTGTCGGTCACGCGCGCGCCCGCGAAGTCCCACGCGTGGGCGCTCCGGACGTAGCGCGACGCCAGGCCCGCCGCCGCCGGGTCTGGATCCACCGCGTGAACGCGAACGCCTAGCCGACCCAGGCTGCGCGCGATCCCGAGACCACCGTAGCCGAACCCCAGCACCACGACCGGGAGCGAGGGGTTGATGCGCAGGCGACTCATGCCGGCAGCGCTATCCCTGACGGGACGGCGATCACTTCGCCGTGGTGCAGCTGGAACACATCGGGCAGATCGTCCTGATGCGCCAGGATGAAGTCGAGATCCGCGAGCTGGCCGCTGGCGCGCAGGTAGTGCAGGCTCTTACTCACGAGCCAGGCGTCGGGGGAGGCGGTGCGCCAGCGGCGCACCAGGGCGGCGGTCGGGCCGTCCTCAGCCGTGTACCCGGCGTCGAGCAGCTCGCCCGCGATCACGGCGCAGCACACGCGATCCTCCTCGCGGAACTCGCCGTGGCTGGCGGCCGCCACGATCGCCACCCGGGCGTGCCGTTCCGCGAGCCACAGCCCGAGGTAGCGGGCGTTGCGGAGCGAGCCGAGGTACACCGTGCCGGAGAGCGCCGCGGCGTGGATCAATGGCGTGCCCGACGACGACACCAGCACCAGCGGTCGCTCCACGTCGCTGCGGGCAGCGATCGCGGCCGGGCTGTTGTTCAGCTCGAACCCGGCCGGGACGACGCCCCCGATCTCGCCGGCCAAGAGCGGTTGCTCGAGCTGGGCGGCGCGGCGGCGCGCCGCCGCGACGCTGGGCGCGGTAAAGCAGCGGCGTCCCTGCGCCACCGCGGTCACGGCCGTCGTGGTGGCGCGCACCACGTCCACCACGACGATCACGTCCCCGGC
>WNGK01003129.1_pt1 | contig 28204 bp, 25 predicted proteins | sample 5400601 | NCBI WGS metagenome assembly WNGK01 (sample SAMN13153376, study PRJNA577476) | soil metagenome | isolation source: 60 cm soil or saprolite under Garry oak tree replicate 1 | place: USA:California | collected 2016-06-15
CAAAGCAGTCAATGATTCCCATCTGTGGGCCGATACTTTTGATCGCAAACTGAGCGACATCTTTTCGGTCGAGAGTGAGGTGGCCAAAGCCATCGCCGACCAGTTGCAGGCGAAACTAACCGGTCAGGAAGAGCAAGTCATCGCCGCCAAACCGACAGACAATCCTGAGGCTTACGATGCCTACCTGCGTGGCCTGGCTTATACTCTGAAAGCAGGAGGAGTTACACCTGTCAACTCTCTCGGCGGCCAGAAATATCTTAGGGAAGCAGTGCGCCTGGACCCGAAGTTCGCCCTTGGCTGGGCGCTGCTGTCAATCGTGGAATCGCGCGGTTATATCACAGCGACTCTTCAACCAACAATCGCGCTGGGTGACGAGGCGCGGCAGGCAGCCGAAACCGCACTCACTCTTCAGCCCAATCTCGGCGAGGCGCTGTATGCCAAGGGCTATTACCATTACGCCTGTCTAAAAGATTACAACACCGCGGTGCGCTATTTTGAGCAAGCACGTCAGCTTCTCCCGAATAGCAGCCGAATTCCTGAATCGCTGGCCTATGTCGCGCGGAGGCGAGGCGAGTGGGATCGAAGCGAGTCGTTTTTCAACGAAGCCGAGCGGCTCGACCCGCGCAACGTTAATCTTCTCAGACAGTATGCAGCATCCTACATTGCACTCCGCCGCTTCCCTGAGGCGTTGCGGAAGCTTGACCAGGTTCTAAATATTACGCCGGACGACGTCGATACGATTGCGCAAAAGGCGGGTATCGCGCAAGCCCAAGGCGACCTGCCGCGTGCTTCGGCGCTGCTCGCTCCGCTTCGGCCGGTGGCCGATGACCCCGACCCGTTGATAGCGCAAGCTTACCAAGCGATCTTGGAACACCGCCCTGCACAAATCATTCCTCGGCTAAAGGAGATATTGGCCAAGCCTGATCCAGCGTTGGGTTATTCGAATGGCGGACTGCGCTTTTGGTTAGGCTGGGCGCAAGAAGTCGCCGGTGACCATGCCGCCGCCCAAGAAAGTTGGCGACAGGCGCGCAGCGAACAGGAATCTTTCCTCAAAGAACAGCCGGAAAATTTTGGCCTCATCGGAATTCTCGCGCTGACCAATATGGGCCTTGGCGATAAAGCCGCCGCATTGGCTCTGTCGGAACGGGCCATGGCCGTGGTCCCGATCGATAAAGATGGATTGGTGGGTCCCGCTCCAATCGAGATCTTCGCCCGAGTGTCGGCGCAAATGGGCGAACCCGACCGCGCCATCGCCGCTTTACAGCAACTACTCTCGATACCATATGCAGGCCCACTGCCTGAAAACGTGCCGCTCACTCCCGCGCTGCTCCGGCTCGATCCGATGTTCGATCCGCTTCGAAGTAACCCGCGTTTCCAAAAACTCGCGGCCTCGTTCGCACCAAAAGCGGCGAACAAATAATGGACGGGTTGAACATAAGCAATCTCCGTCGGCGAGCGACTGTTTCGCCTTGACATAATCGAGTAAGTCAACTGGAATTCCAGCTATGAAGAAACCGGCGAGGAAGAGTTCGAAGAAGCGTCCGATCAAGAAACAACAGATCATCGTTCTCATGGACGGTGCGGGAAATTACTACGAGCTTCCGCGAGCGACGCTCGAGCGCAGCAGAGTGAGTGACCGCCGAAAGGCGAAGGTCGCCGCGGCTCTCGAGGATGTGCCAACTGAATTTACATACATTGGACAGCCAAACATCCCGGGAGGTATCGCGGCAGCTCCTTTTGAGGGCGGCCGGCAGCTTCACTATGCGGGGTTCTACCTGAGCTCGGCCAAGTCCAAGCGCTGAACGGGTGGAGTGTTAGTCAGATGGATAAAGACGTCTTACACCAAGGCGTCTTCTTCGCTCTGCAAGAGCCCGAGCACGTCGCTAACCCGTATCCCCTGTATCACAGGCTTCGTTCAGAGACCCCTTTTCACTGGGACTTTGTCTTGTGTGGATGGTTCCTCACGAGTTACGCCGATGTGCGGGCTGCGTTGGCGGATCCGCGACTCACCACCAAAAACTTTCCGTTTGATGTGAGTCAGCTTCCGCCAGGTGTTCAGGGCGACCTAGCACCGCTCGTTCGCGTGATGGAGAGAGAGGTCCTTTACAACGACGCTCCCGAGCACGACCGGCTGCGACGGCCCTTGAACAGGGCGTTCAATCCGGCCGTTTTCGAGCGACTGCGTCCAGAAATGGAGGTGCTGGCACACGAGTTGTTATCCAAAGCCGAGTGGCGCCGGTCGATGGATGTAGTCAGTGATTACTCCGAGCCGCTCGCCGACTACATGATCGGTGAGCTGTTGGGATTGCCGCACGCTAATCGGGCAGAGGTCATCGAATGGTGCGATCGGCTCAAGAAGTTTATGACGGCGCGACGCATGGGTCATGAGACGGTCTTGAGGGCGAAGGAGGCGGTGAAGGTCTTTGAAGCAGTCCGCGTGTGATTGGGCACAGCTTCGCCGTAGAAGCAAACGAAGCGCCTCTCACTGAAGACGAGGTTCTCGCGAACTGCGTGTTTTTCCTTCATGCAGGAGCCCGAAACATGTCTGCTTCCATCACGAATGCTGTGGTAGCCTTGCTGCGACATCCGGAACAATTCGCTCGTCTCCGCCAGGATCCCCAGTCGATTACTATCGCCGTGGAGGAGCTGCTGCGCTACGAAACTCCGATTCAGGTGTCGATCCGCGGCGTTCCGGAAGAAATAGAGTTCGTAGGCCGGCGGGTCGGGCCAAAGCAGTTGCTTGTACTGTTGTTAGGCGCTGCGAACCGCGACCCCCAGCAGTTCGCCGATCCAGATCGGCTAGACCTGACGCGTCGCCCCAATCGTCACGTTTCCTTCGGTGTGGGACCGCACGGATGCGTTGGGGGGTGGATGGCTCGCTTCGGTTTAGCGGTTGCTATCGGAGCAATCCTCCATCGGCAGACTGACCTTCGGCTCACGCCCAGGAAGCTGCAGTGGAATCTCCCGGCAATGCGGCGGACCGTGCGCGCGCTACCGGTGTTGGTAGATCGGCGGCTTGATAACAGCGAAAGATCTTAGCCGCGCATGGCTCGCACGCTTTCACCGAGACCGACCAGAGTCGCTCAGACGCCAATCCCGTCCTCGCAATGAAACCGACCGGGATTGCTGGTGATCCAATGGCTCGCCCGACCGTGTGGTCGGCGCCCCTGGGCGAAATCCCGCCTGGCCGCTCCGTGAAATTTCACATTCTCTGGCGCAAGCGCCTTGTGGAAGCCTTTGTTGTCACCGCTAAACCGTGACCCACAAAATAGGCGCTTGTGACACAAGCGCCTCTTCAACCGTCACAACCTTGCGAGACACGATTGTCGATCTTATATTTAGGAGGCGCGCTCGGCGCGAGACAGTTAGGAGGTCATTATGCCAACAACAATTGCTGCTCCAAAAACGAAAACGGCGCCAGCACCGGAAAAGGATTTTCTTCCGCTGCAAGGCACGGATTACGTCGAGTTCTATGTGGGTAACGCCAAACAGGGGGCGCATTTCTATAAAACGGCGTTTGGTTTTCAAAGCCTGGCTTATTCCGGACCGGAAACGGGAACGAAAGATCGAGTAAGCTATGCGATTCGTCAGAACAAATTGACTTTTGTCCTGACCACGCCGCTGCGACCGAACCATTCGATCGCCGATCACATCCATAAGCACGGCGATGGGGTGAAGGCGCTCGCATTGATGGTCGAGAACGCCACTTCAGCATGGGAAGAAACGACCAAGCGTGGCGGTAAGAGTTATCTCAAACCGACCACACTCTCAGATAAACATGGCGAGCTGGTGATGAGCGGAATCCACACTTACGGCGAGGTCGTTCATCTATTTATCGAAAGACATAATTATCATGGCCCATTCATGCCGGGCTTCCGTAAATGGGAGTCGGATTACAATCCGCCACAGACCGGCCTGCAATATGTCGATCATTGCGTTGGCAACGTCGGGTGGAACCAGATGAATCCGTGGGTGAAATTTTACGAGGAGGTAATGGGCTTCCGCAATATTCTCACCTTCGACGACAAAGACATCTCCACTGAATACTCGGCGCTCATGAGCAAGGTGATGAGTAATGGCAACGGGTTCGTGAAGTTTCCGATTAATGAGCCGGCCGAGGGCAAAAAGAAATCGCAGGTGGAAGAATATCTCGAATTTTACAACGGCGAAGGCGTGCAGCACATCGCCATGGCGACGAACAATATTATTGAAACGGTGACAGATCTGCAGAAGCGCGGTGTCGAGTTTTTGCAGGTTCCTTCTACTTATTACGACACGTTGCCCGATCGCGTGGGTCACATCGACGAAGAGCTGCAAGCGCTGAAGCGCCTGGGCATCCTTGTCGATCGCGATGACGAAGGTTACTTGCTCCAGATATTTACCAAACCGGTGGAAGACCGGCCGACGCTCTTTTTCGAGATCATTCAGCGAAAAGGGGCAAAGAGTTTCGGCAAAGGCAATTTCAGAGCGCTATTCGAGGCCATCGAACGAGAACAGGCCGCAAGAGGTAATTTGTAAAAGAAAGGAGACGATAATGCCGTACTATCAAAAACTTGGCGAGATCCCGAGAAAACATCACATCTGGTTTCATCGCAACGGCGCGGCGCCGACTTACAAAAACGAGGGCATTGCGTACGAGCACGTTTTCACGACGCAAGGATTCGATGAGGCCTACTCGATCATGTATCATCTGCGGCCGCCCACGCGCGTGCGAAACGTCAAGCTCTTGAAATGCCACGAGCTCAAAAAAGTCGATGACAGTCCGCTGCGTCATCATCATCTCAAAACAGCGGACATCCCGCGCCGTGGCGATCTCTACACCGGTCGAGTCCCGATGCTGTTCAATCAGGACATGACTGCGTATCGCGCAAAGCCAGCGAAGGCTTACGACAAATTCGAGTATTACAAGAACGGCGGCGCCGATGAGATTATCTTCGTTTTCCACGGCGGCGGAACACTGGAAAGCGTTTTCGGCAAACTGCGTTATTGCGCTGAAGACTACATTGTTATCCCGCGCGGTATCACCTACCGAATCGTCCCAGACAATGTAGAAGAAGAAGATTATCTCATCCTGGAATCCGCGGGACCTGTTCGGATCCCGCAACGTTATTTGAATCACGAAGGGCAGATTAAAATGGGCGCGCCATATTCAGAGCGCGATCTTCACGCGCCGACTGAATTAATTACCATCGACAAAGAGGAGGATGTCGATGTTCTGGTGAAGGACGGACCACGCTTAACGCATGTCACGCTTGCGCACCATCCTTTCGATGCAGTTGGATGGGACGGATATCTCTATCCGTTCACGTTCAACGCGCAGGATTTCGAGCCAATCACCGGCACGGTGCATCAACCGCCGCCGATCCATCAGACCTTCGAGATTCGCGGCTACGTCGTCTGCACCTTTGCTCCCCGCATGCTGGACACTCATCCAGAGGCGGTAAGAATTCCATGGGTGCATGATAACGTCGAAGCCGACGAAGTGCTGTTTTATGTGCGCGGAAATTTCGGTTCGCGCCGTGGCATTGAGAGTGGCTCGATCACATTGCATCCGCGCGGAATTCCGCATGGACCGCATCCGGGCACGATCATGGCGAGCAAGAACGCAACGCGCACCGAAGAGCTCGCAGTGATGTTCGACACTCAACACACGCTCGAGCTGACTGAGGAATCGCTCGCGTTAGACGATCCCAAGTATCCGCAAAGCTGGCTCGATTAACAAAGAAGCCGATGTCCAAATCGCTTTCGGGGGTCTGGAGACGGCTGCTACGCTACCTTTAACAAAATCATGATTCAGCGCCCTAATTCCGATCTTGATATCGAGGAACGGTTCATGCGCGAAAGCGATCGCTTGCCGCAAAGAGACCTCGGCAAAATTGTAAGCGCGTACCGCGAACTGCTTCATGGAATCGGGGAGGACCTCGATCGAGAAGGTTTGCGGCGCACCCCGGACCGGGCAGCGCGCGCGTTGGAATTTCTGACACAGGGTTATCGGCAGGATCTCGATGAGATCATTAACGAGGCAGTTTTCGAATCGGATGCGAGCGAGATCGTTTTGGTAAAAGACATCGAGCTCTATTCGATGTGCGAGCATCATCTGCTTCCTTTCATTGGACGTGCCCACGTGGCTTACCTTCCAAACGGAAAAGTGATTGGCCTTTCCAAGGTGGCGCGCATTGTCGATGTCTTCGCCCGCCGTTTACAAATCCAGGAGAATCTCACTACTCAGATCGCCGAGTCACTCATGGGTTGTCTCGAACCGTCCGGTGTAGCAGTAGTCGTGGAAGCGAAGCATCTTTGCATGATGATGCGAGGCGTTGAAAAGCAGAATTCGGTCATGAAGACTTCCTGCTTGCTCGGCACTTTTAAAGAGGACGCCCGAACGCGCTCCGAATTCCTTTCACTGTTGAAAGACTAATTTGGAGTGCGGCGACATGTCGCCGCTTTTCAAAGGCGCGGACATGTCCGCGCACTCGAAAGAAAACGCGGCGTGACTTGCGGGACAATTTCTAGCGTGTTTGCTGAACCATGCTGTTAACGGTCAGCAAACGCATCGAGTTCTCGGCATCTCGCCGTTTGTACGTTACGCAATGGAGTAACGAGGAGAACCTGGCAGTTTTCGGTCCGGAGACCAACGCGCGCTATGGCACCGGTCGCAATTACGTCGCGTATTTTGCATTTACCGGGCCGGTTGATCCAGGCACCGGAATGCTCATTAACATTAGCGAAATCAAGGAGCGCGCGTGGCAAATTGTGCGCGACCGCTTCGATCACAAGTTTCTCAACCAGGACAATCCCTCGTTCCGCGACGTTCCACCCACTGCGGAGAACATCGCACGGCAGCTGTATGTCGAGGTCGCGCCATTCTTCTCCGATGTCGATGCAAAACTTGCGGTTTGCCATGTTACCGAGTCGTCGGAGCGAAGCGCAACCTTCTATGCCAATGGCGCCTGCGAAGCGAACTACTGGTTCGAATTTTCCGCAGCGCGCAGAACGATGTCGCCACACCTGAGCGAAGAGGAGAATGCGCGTCTGTTTGGTGGGGCGACTTCGACTCATGGGCATCATTATCGTGTCCGTCTCACCTTTCGGGCGAAGCGACTCCGCAATGAGGCGCCGCTGGTTCGTTATGACGCAATTGATAATTGTTTGCGTACTTTGCGCGACGAACTTGATCACCGATATCTCAATGAGGAGGTCGCCGGATTAAAGAACCGTCCGATCACGACCGAGAGTTTGGCAGGATACATATATGAACGCACGAATTCCGCAGTGCCGCTGCATCGGGTTCGTTTGCATGAGCGGAACGATTTCTTTGCCGAAGCTTCGAAAGACATGACTGTCTTTCTTGGGCTGCAGATGCCGTTTAATGCCGCGCATCGGTTGCACGCCGCCGCTCTTTCCGATGCCGAGAACGCAAAACTTTATGGCAAATGCAATAATCCGCTGGGCCACGGCCACCGGTACCTGACGGAGACGACGGTTGGCGGCGAGTACGATCAACGCAGCGGAACCGTGCGTGATCTTTCTGCATTTAGAAAGGCAATCGAAGAATCGCTTGAAGCCTGGCAGGATCGGCATCTCGACATGGAAACAGATGACTTTCGGGATGCGCCATCGACTGGCGAAAATATTGTGCGTGCGCTTTGGCCAAAGATCGACAATCGCCTCAATCAGCAACTGGTTCGATTGCGTTTGTGGGAAACGCCGAATAACCGGTTTACGTTGCGAAGAACCTGACGCATTTGTGCATCATCGGCGCGCCCGGCGGTCGCGCCTTACCAGGCTATGAAACGTTATTTGATCACCGGCGCCAGTCGTGGAATTGGTCGCGCCATTGCAGAGAAACTGGCGGGGTCCGATGTGGAGCTGCTTCTGCACGGGCGCGATACCGTGGCCCTGGCGGACGCATGCAATTCCGTAAAACCTCGCTGTGCACGCGTGGTTCGCCTGATCCACGATCTCGCCGTTACATCCGGGGTCTCCGATCTCATAGCTCAAGTTGGAAAGGGCAAGCTTGATTTGCTGGTCAATAACGCCGGGGTTGCAATCGTGAAACCATTTGGCGAAATCACGCGGATTGAATGGGAGCAGACGCTGGGCGTGAATGTCACCGCCCCATTTTTATTGACGCAGCATCTTGCTCCAAACATGCCGCCGGGCTCAAGCATCGTGAACATCCTATCAATTGCGGCGAAGACTGGCTTTCCTAACTGGAGCGCCTACTGCATGAGCAAGTTTGCGCTCGAGGGATTTTCGCAATCCATCCGGGAAGAATTACGTGACCGCAAAATCCGCGTAATCAACGTTTATCCAGCCGCTACTGACACGAATATATGGAATAGCATCGAAGGCGAGTGGCCACGTGAAAAAATGATCTCGCCGGAGGAAGTTGCCAGCGCAGTCGCGTATGCGCTCTCTCGACCCGCGGACGTCGCCTTGGAGAATATCACTCTCTCCAACCTGACTGGAAATCTCTGATTCGTGGCGCAAGTTTGCCGATCACTATGATCAAAGCGCTGCAAAGCGAGCTCAGCACCAACATCGTCGCTTCGATCGACGATCATCGTCATCGTCAACAGCGACATCCCCACGTCCGGCGCCACGCCGATGGACCCGGCGCCGGCCGTGTTCGCTGCATTGGTCAAGGCCCTTCCGTGATTGCACCGTTTGACACTTCGGCAAGAGTTGGCATTAGGCACACGTTATAGCCACGGTTCTATGAGCCGTTTTCCAAGAACCGCGACTTTCCCAAGAGCGACCGGCGGCAGGCCAGTGGCTACAGCGGCAAAAGAAATGTTCGTCCCATGATTAAAGCTCTTCAAAGCGAACTCAGTATCAACCTCACCGCGTCCATCCTTGTCTCGCTTCTCTTTCTCGCGACGGGTTTTCTTTGGGGCAAGTACAAGGAACGTCGCCGGAAGTTTGGACGCAATCTCGAAGAGTACGATTTCTATCCGTTCACAGTCACCCGCGAAAATTTCGGGGAATTCAGCCTGAAAGATTTTCGGCTAGGGATGCATTATTTTCTCAAGAATGAGGATCACACCGCGGCCCGGCAGCTCATTTTTATCGGCGAGCAAAGTAATGTGCGCGCGCAACTCGAACCCGCGGAACAGAAAGTTTACGTCCAACTCTTTGACAAGTACGACGGCAAGAAAATCGCGGACGACACAAATGAGTATCTCGAGAACTACGTGCGGCTGGTGCGTCTCATCGGAAAATCATTTCCAAATACTGGTGTCGAGATTTTGCTCCACAATCTGGCTGACCCAGCGCATTCGCTGATTGTGCTGGAAAACAATGTGACCGGCCGGCACCTGCGCGATGGCACGACCAACTTGCTGATCGACCTGAAAAAGCGCCAGCTGCAAAACGAAGACAAATTGAATTACGAGCTGAATATCGGTTCGCGGAAATTCAAGTGCACAACTATCCCTATTATGCGCAAGGAATTTGGGATCGTCGGTGCGATCTGCATCAATATCGACGTGAATTATCTCACTGACGAAGTGATGAAGCATCAGCAGCGGGTAGAAGCGTGGTTCAAGAACTTTTGCCGCACCGACATGCAGCTCGACGAGAATATTCTGAGCAAAGACGAGTACGCAAAGGCGCTGAAAGGCAAACGCCACTTCAAAGAGGACGCGTTTTAGTGGCTCTCCAACCACCCGTCATCAGAGCGAAGCGGAGTCGAAGAATCCCGTAGTTTTACCTTTAAGATTTTATCGCGGGATTCCTCGACTGCGCTCAGAATGACACAAACGGATGAACGTTTGTGTCACTTCGGTGATGCGTGCAGTGCCGCCTTGTACTCCGGTTTGTTGTGATATTCGACCAATCGGAATCCCCAGCCAATCAGCGTCGAGAGATCTTTGGTCATCGTTTTCTTCGCGCTGAGGAACTTTTCGATCCTGGCTTTCAGCTCCTGTTGCTGATCGGTCGTGTCGAGGATCTCGAAGATTTCCATCGACAACAGCCAGTCATCCGGGTGCTCCGCCTGCTGGGTTTCCCAAATTTCACCGAGTCGCTCGTAACCGGTTTTGCTCTCGCGAATCTTACGGACCTGGGCGTAAAGATTTTCAAGCCGTTTGCGCTTTGGGTCCGATGGGACTTTGATAGTCCGTTCCTTTGGAACAAGCGCGACTTGATTGTATGCGTCCTTATCTGCCGCGCCGTTAAATACCGAACTGATTCGTTCGCCGACCGCCATGTCGTAGGTGCCCCAGTCGGGATTGAACAGGATGCGGTCCCCGTATTTCGCGCTGCAGTTTGAGAATGTGATCAACAACAATTTTCCATCGCGGCGCAAGATTTTTTCGACCTTTCCCGAAACCACAACATCGCTTACAAACTCGATTTTTGTTTTCTTCCCCTCAACAATTCCAAGCGCATGTAGTTGATCGTTAGTGAGCAGCTCTGGGGCTGCTGATGTTTGTTTCCATTTACCAACCGGCGAACCAAATCCGTCCTTGTGATAATCGATTCCGTGGCCCTCGATCTCTTTGTTGCCAAATCCCAATGCGCTCTTGCCGGCCGTCCGAAGATAGATCGGCGAGTTGTTCTCGTCCGTAATGACTTCCTCAAAGATACCGCTGACTTGCAGCCCAGATGAATACTCACAAGTGGCAATATTATTGCACCCGATCGCCTTGTTGATGCCCTCAAGTCCGCCCACTTGATAAGCCATCTTGCTGGCAAATTCCTCAAGCACGTCCTTCAAGTGCTGAAAATCGCGGCAAACAAACAGCTGCGGTTGTTTCGTAGTAATATCGAACGCATGATTCTGCGCATCGATGGAGTAGGGGATTTTCTTGACCGCGGGCTCCAGGCAGGAGACCGATTCGCCGATCGATGAAAGCAAACCGGCGCCGTAAATTTTCGGATTCTCGAGAGTGCCGATGAGCCCGTATTCAACTGTCCACCAATGCAAACGCGAGAGCAGGGCCATTTCCGAAGGCTCGCCCAAGTTTTTTTGCCGGTGCTCTACTAGCTTTTGCGCTTCATCGACTTCTTTAGGATCGCTGTATGGCTGCTCTTTCAAGATTGACAAGTGACGGATCGCTTCGTAGAGCTCGAAATCTTTCTTTGACGACATCGCTTTTGCGCCCACTTCGCCAAAGCGCTGCAAATATTTCGAGTATTCGCGATCAACGATGATCGGCGCGTGACCGGCGGCCTCATGCACGATGTCAGGTGCCGGCGTGTATTCGATGTGATGGATTTGGCGCATGTCGCACGCGATCACCAGCACCTTGTAGGCTTGAAATTCCATGAACGCCGCTGGTGGAATAAAGCCGTCCACCGCCACCGCGCCCCAGCCGATCTTGGCGAGAATATCATTCATCTCCTCGATGCGCGGAATGCGTTCAAAGGAGATGCCGGTGTTAAGAAGGCCCTGGAAGTAAACTTTGTGCGCGTATTCCTTCAGGAAAAAAATGTTCTGGCGCATGATGAATCGCCAGACCGCGTGGTCGACTGATGTGTAATCGTCGTAACGCTGATCGACTGCGAATTGGAGTAAATGTTTAGGACAAGCGGCGACCGCCGCATTGCTATAGCTGATACCGCCTTGGGATTTCATCGACACCTCCTGCGATAAAATATGACTCGTTTGCAGTCTCGGCAAGGTGGATCGGCTTGTCCTCAAGAACGATGGGTAAAAATAATTGCGGCTTTGCCGCCTAGATTGATAACGCGTTGAGGACAACGCGTTCCACCTAGCCTCTCGCGCGTGAAATGCGTTTGATTATCCAAACAATCGCAGCAAGCGCAATCGTCCCGGGCGCGAGGAATGCGACCCCCACGCCAATCATGCGCAAGCTCCACATTATCCACTGCACTTTACACCAGCGTCCGTCGCAGCGTGGCGAGCAGACCGCTCTCCTGCGAAATGATGTTGCCTAGCCTGTAAACCTGAATCGAGATGTCAAAGCTAGTGGTTAGGCGTCGTAATCGTGCTCGATCCGTAGCGATCGGAAAGTCGGCCGCTGCGGGCGAAATCGCGCATCATCGCAAAATAGCCGGCTGAGTACCTCGTTGAAACGCGGGCACCATCCGGCATGGTTTCGTATTCGGTCATGCCGTGTTCGGCACCAGGATAAACAGCTAAGGTAATTGGTTTGCCTTCTGCGATCAGTGTCTTGATTCGTCGACTAGTCTCGGCGCTCGGCGCTTCGAGGTCGTCTTCTCCCAGAATCCATAGCTGTGGGGCGCTGACGGTGCGAAGAGTCGGCATGGGATCGTAGCGAAACGGCGTACCGAACGCGTAGCGTTTCCCTTTCTCGCGCAACTCGGCCTCGCTGTAAGGCAAAATCAAATGCGTGTAATTGCCGTGGAGATCTTTGTACCACGATTCATTGCGGTACTTGGCTCTCAAACTATCGAAACGCCCGAATCCTTTGGTGAAGCCACTCTCGAATACGGCTTCGGCCGCAGCCGCCACTTCGAGCGCCTTTGCAATCTCATTTTCGCTGTGACCTTTGAGCCGCATCTCAAGCATAATTTCCTCCTGGTCTTCGTCGATAACCGAGATGGCCAATCCGAAACAAACGATGATGAAATCTGTCGGTGCGCGTGTTGCTGCCAGCGGCGCGATCCAGCCGCCCTGACTGCCGCCTTGATACCCGATTCTACCGGCACGCGCGCCAGCAATTCGCTTCGCCTCTCGCATGGCGGCCACGACGTCATCGGCCAGCACGTCGAAATCCTGCGTGTACTTGCCCGTTGAGCCGCCGGTGCCGCGTTTGTCATATACAAAAGCTCCCACGCCTTCGGCCGGCAACAGCCGCTGGAGCGCGTAGGACTCGCGTGCAGACATGTCCTCCGCGCCATGCACGAGGACGACGACGGGCACGGGAGTCTTGCTTTTGGGCAGTACCAACCTGCCAGCGAGCTTGATGCCATCACGTCCTTCGAACACCGTCTCCGTCACATCGAATGTAATCCGGCAGCCCTTGCTGCCGTCGAAAGCGATTTCGCTGATGGCGCAATCAGAGAAGGAGACGGTGTGTCCGTCAGGGCCATCCGTCCAGCCGAGCGTGCTTCTCCATGAGCCGTTCTCCTGCTTGTGCAAGACGCCGGTAGTCCCGTCGAATTTGCGCCAGCGAAGCGTGTCGCCCTCTGAGCGCGCAATATCAACAACGCTCCCATCGGCGAATCGGTAGGCACCAAGGTAACAGTTACCGATCAGTTTGGCCTCGGCATTAGCTGGCGACACCGGCCAAACGCAGATTGCTGAAAACAGGAAAAGCACAGATCGCACGATCTTCATTGATACAGTTGTTCATTGTGAGATGCGCTGCGGGGCTTGGTTAGATTCGAAAAACTGTTAGGACAACAGCGGATTTAGTTTTCGAGGGTGATGGCAGATCATTGCGCGCCTTCGGGGTCTGGATTGATATCGCGCTCGCAGATCGCGATCCAATTAACGACGCACTCGTCTGAGTCGTTTCACAATCCAAATCGCGGCTAACAACGCCACTGCCCAAGGCGCGAGGAATGCGACCGCCACACCAATCATGCGCAAGCTCCACATGATCGCGGCTGCGCTCTGCGCCAACGTCCGGCGCACCGTCGCGAAGAGGCCAGTCTCGGATGAAACGATGTTGCCCTGGCTATAAATCTGGATCGAGATGTCAGCCGGTGCGTTCGCCTCGTCGATCTGTGCACCTGTGCGGTCCTGGCGCTGCACACTCACATCTTCGACTTTGCCGAGAGAGTTCAGCAATTGCATGAGTGTCGAATAATTTTTCATCGGTAGGCGTACCGAGAGGCTGGCAACTTCACGTCCATCTGGATTGCGATTAAACGCGGAGCTGCGAATGCGGCCGTTTTGTTTCTCGGCCAGAGCGCTAAGCTCCTTTGCCCTTTCGCCCACTGATGAGGTGCGAATATGCAGGCTGGTCTGCTGGAAAGCTTGCTCCTGTTCGTCGCGCGAGATGGTGATGTTGAGTTCCACCTTGTTGCGCTTGGTCTTTGCATTCTCGGACATCCCGCTGCCGCCTTGCGCGATGCGTTCGGTCTGCATCTGGAAATTTTCGACGCGCCCTGTGCCCTTAATCTTTCCGATAACCGAGTCGCTCTCTTCCGGCGCGATCAACATGCTCACGCGTGCTGAAACACGCCCGGAATAATCGCGATCAAGCTGTGCATTGCTGATCTGCACTTTGGGCGACGTGAGGCCTTTGATTTCGTTGTAAATCTTCTCTACGTCGGGCGCATACAGGGCGAGTTGGGCGCGCTCCTTGAGCAGGAATGCCGCCGGTTCTTCCATATCTTTTTCCGCAAGCGAAATTGTTACCGTCGCGAATTGCACCTGCGAATCCCAATATTTCAGTTCGCCTTGCATCTTCTCGATCTCTTCGCGAACGCGTGCGAGTTCCTTCTCCACCTGGAGCAAATCGGAAACCTTGCCGGTCTTCGTTTTCAACATGTCGATCAAGCGCTGCTCCATCACGCGCGCGTTTTCCAACCGGGCATCAGTGTCAAAGTACGCCTTGGTCACGTCTTCGGAGCCGAGCGCTTGGTTCTTCAATTCGCCAAGGCCGCGAATCTTTTGTAGAAAATGATCAAGATTTTCCGGCAGAACCTTGACAACAACTTGACCGCGCAACTTTCCGTTCGCCTGTTTTTCAGAGCTTGTCGTCGCGACGTAGCCGCGTTCTTCGTTTGCCAGGGTTGCGATCTTCCGGACAGCGTCATCAAAGCTGACGATCTCAAACTCGATAGTCGCGTTGCGAATTAGTTTACGGTTCGCCAATGCCGGAGCAGGCGCTTCGACCGGCGTTTGTGCAGCTTTTTCAGCATCGGCAAAACTCTCCGGACTTGTGACGAATGCTTTCGTCTGACTACTTTCTGGCTGTGCCGCCCTGGCAGGTGCGACCGTTGTCGGGGGCGATGGTGGCGATTGCCCGCGCGCCAAGTCTTGTGGTTTGCCGGCGGTGAGTTCGTCTGATTTTGTCAAGGCACCGGATCGACCTAGCTGTGACAGGGGGAGCTGTAACGGTTTTGCGACCGACTGATCTTTGGCGTAGCGTTCGCGAGGCCGTAACGCAGTCGCATTTTCGCCTGTGATCATGCGGCCCATCTGAACTAATGCGACAAGGACCGCGGCGACAGCGGTAAATTGCAGTGCTCGCAAGCGCATAAGATCCACAATCCAGCCTGCAAATCCGCTGCGTCGCTGCGGGATGCGATTGCGAAAACTAGCGAGGATGCGCCGTTCGAAAGCTGCATCCGGTTTTTCTTGAGCGAGAGATTCTTCGAGAATTTTGTTCATAGCTTTGGTTTCCTGATGAGCCTTTCGGCAAGTAGCGCATTCGACCAGATGAGTGTGAAGGGCGCTGCGTTCGTCTTCCAAAAGCTCGCCGTGAAGATCGGCGGCGAGGTAGTTATCGATTTCGTCGTGAATGGTTGCCATATGTTCTAATCCATTGAGGCGAGAGCGGGGCGAAGTTGTTTACGCATGCAAGCGAGAGCCCGGCCGAGAATTCCGCGCAACGCGCCATTGGTTAGGCCCAGCGTATTTTCGATGGTGCGATAGTCCATTTCTTCGAAGTAACGCAGTGTGAGCGCGGCGCGATGAAGGTCCGGCAAACCTGCGAGCGCGGAATGTAGCCGTTGGTCCAACTCTGGGTTGTTCGGCTCAGCGGCGGTACTTGGCTCAATGACTTCATGGATTGTAGCGGACAACGGAAGGGTGCGGCGTTTCCGAAAAATGTCGTGAGCGCGATGACGCGCAATTGTCGCGAGCCAGGCAGGAAATTTTTCCGGATCACGCACGCGCCAGCGTGTTTTCCAAGCCTTAACGAGCGCGTCCTGCACAACGTCTTCGGCTTCCTCGCGGCTTTGAAGAATGCCGTAAGCGATAGCGAAAAGTGGTCGGCTCTGCGTGCGAATGATCATTTCAAATGCGTCCCGATCGCCGTGAATGGCGGCTCGATACTGTTCGCGTTCACTGGCATCCATTGGGTCGATCTAAAAGCCTAGACGTGTGAGATGGGGATTCCGCGCGAAAAATTTCTAAGGTAGCGTGAGCCTCCGGCTTGCGAATCGCCCTGGATGGCAAGCGAGACGCATGCGCTACCATAGAAAATGGTGACGGAGTTGCCTACGCTCACGCGGTCATCCCGAGCTACGCGAGGCATCTCACAGAGGGTGATGGATCACTCATTCGCCACCGGAGTGCTCAAACTTCGATGGTGAGGTCCCTCGCCGGCAGAGCCTGCCCTGAGCAAAGTGAGTCGAATGGGCGGCTCGGGATGACAGCGGGGAGAGCTAAAAAATAATGACGGTGTTCCCTACGCTAACGAGGTCTTTGACACGCGCGGCGTCCCAGTTTGCCAGTCTAATGCAGCCATGACTGGCCGCGCGGCCGATGGTCTCGGGATTGTTCGTGCCGTGAATCCCGATGCCGGGTCTGTTCAAGCCCATCCAAAGAACCCCGACGAGATTATTCGGACCCGGGGGAAGATTGTAATAGTTTTCCGTGCGCACCCCATAGTTGAGCATCCCTTCATCGTAGCGGAACCATGGCCAAACGTTCGCACCCAGAATTTTCCATGTGCCCACCGGTGCCGGTAACGTTTTCGACCCCGGCGTAATCGGAAACACGCAAACGAGTTGATCGTGATCGAAGACCTCGAGCAGGTGTTCTTGTGTGTCGACGAAAACCTTTCGAGCGGCGAACGCGGGATTTTCGGAGGCTTTTCCCTCCGTGAATTTTTCAACTTCAAAGGGCAAGACATTCGGCACTTTGAGAGTTTCGCCAGGCTGCAGATGCTCCCAACTCTTACCGGGATTCAGTTTCTCAATAAACGATTCGGCCGAATGATAGCGCTCCGCCACGAATTCCAGCAGCGACGTGTAAGGCAGCCATTTTAATCTTGCCTGCTCGGCGTGACTGCCTGGAACATCGCCGACGAATTTCAAGTCCTCGTCTTTGATTGTGTAGGTCGTGTAAGTGACGGGCACCTGATCAAGCATCCATTGATCGACCGCGCCAGTCTTTGGCATGGCGTGCGCGTGCTTGTATGAAATGAGCGCCTTACGAAAAAATTCGCCCATTTTCCCGTCGATCTTGCCCGGCCCAAAATCACTGTTGTCCAGGAAAATTTGCAGGCGTGTAGCGGTCTCCTCGTCGTAATTCGGCAAAGCGACCGGATAAACTCTGGGCGGTGGCGTCGTAGTTTCTTCTTGTCCAGCTGCGAAGATGGCCATCAAAGCACATGCAAGAATGGGAAAAACGAATTTCATCGGCGGAAGTTATCCGCTGTAAGCCGAACCGCGCAAACGCGAACTGATGAGATTCGACCGCGGATCACACGGATGACACTGATCAGATTGTCTTTGTTTTTGAATCCGTGCAATCTGCGTAATCCGCGGTTTTCCACTCTGTTTTGCATTAATTCAAATCCTGTCTTTGATCGTAGGCCATGTGAGGATTGATTTCGGCAGATTGCTGAAAAGCTCTTCGCACATTGTAGGTAAGATCGGTTTATCACGCCGTAGCCGCAGGCGAAGCGGATGATCCCGCCGACAGTGCGCGCGTTCCAGCGACCGCCACCATCTCGAAGGCTTTCGGCGCTACAGCAGCGAAAGCGACGCGAGGACGCGCACGCACTCCAAAAGATTCCGCGAAAACGGAGAGGCGCCTCCATGCATTTCGCACGAAGTGTTTTGCAGTGCGATGCGTCTTCGCATCGCTTTCAACCCCGCGGCATCCAAAGCTTTCGGACCTACAGCATTAAAGCGCCGAGATGCGTTTTTAGTGGCGACGTACATTCACCTGGTCGTAGCGCACGCTGTAGGGTTTTCCTTCTTTGTCCCGCACCACCAGGTCAGGATTCACCTTTTCCACTTCTTCGGCCACCAGTCCAAACTGCGATGTGCCGGCCGGATCAATCTCTTTTTTGTAATGGAAGATAACCGGTTTGAGTGCCAGAAGCGCATCGCTGGCTTTGTCTATCGGTTTGATATCCTCCTTAAAGCGCTTTGAGGAAGTAGTCGTACCGAGCTTATTGGACGAGTTAATGAGAACCGGCATTCCACTGGCAGACGTCTGGCCAAAGATGCTCTTGATGTAACAGGCGTCGCTTTCGCCAGCAACGCCCTGCATCACTGCGCCAATATAAACGTTATTTGAACCCGTTGTCGCACTCGCGCCGGCGCCGCTGCCCAATGCAACATTGTTGTTACCAGTAGTGTTGCTGGAGAGTGCAGCAATACCGATGGCCGTGTTGTCGCCGCCTTCTAAGTTGTAAAAGAGCGCGAATGCTCCGTTGGCAGTGTTGTTGCCGCCAGTAGAAGTGTTGAAGAGCGCACCGGCGCCAGTGGCCGTATTTTGGTCTGCCGTGTTACCGATGAGAGTCCCGGCGCCAATCGCCGTTTTCAATTTGCCGATGTCGACGTTGTTGAGCGAAAGCCAACCAACTGCTGTGTTCGCAACCCCCGTGGTGAGGCTAAAAAGGGCGGCCTGCCCTTCTGCCGTGTTGCCTTCGGGATAGCCGCCGTCCGGGGGCGGATTTAGCGCGCGCATTTTTGGCAAAAGCCCAAAGCACAAAAACGCCAGTGTGATGGATTCGCATCCACGCATAAGAGAGACGAATTGAAAACCTTGAACTGCGGATTATACGGACAACACTGATGATGTTCCTTTGTCTTTAAGTCTGCGCTATCCGCCTCATCCGTGTTGTTACTGCCAGTTGTGTTGCTAACGAGGGCACCAAAGCCAATAGTCGTGTTGTAGTTGCCGGTCGTATTGAAATAGAGCGCTTGATATCCATTGGCCGGTGGGGTTGCTGAAAACCAACCAACTGCTGTGCTGGCGGTGCTACTGGTGAGGTTGAAAGGGTCTCTTGCCCTTCTGCCGTGGTGAAGTTGGGATAGAAGCCATCGGTGGCGGACTGACTGTTGCACGTTTGGCAAAAAGAACAGGCTGGCAGCCTGTGCCCCCAGACACGCCATCAAAGCTCAGCTTGATTCAATCAGTTTCGCAGATTAAGAGACTGTTGAAACAGCCTCTTAGCCGTCTTCGCGTCATGTCTCGTTCGTCAACGTCCAGCAGTGAACTATTGCGCGCTCACTGTACCGCGATTGCTAACGAAGAAGCCGCACTGCGTGAAGGCGGGGGCAAGGCTGGCCATGAACGTCAGCGAAAGATGGGCCGGCTACCCGTGCGCGCCCGCATCGGCCATTTGCTGGACAAAGATTCGCCGTTTTCCGAGATCGGTCTCTGGGCTGCTTATAAGATGTACGAGGAATGGGGAAAGATTCCTGCAGCGGGAGTGGTCGCAGGGATTGGCGATGTGGCTGGCGTTCCGTGCATGATTATCGCGAATGACGCGACGGTAAAGGCCGGCGCTTTCTTTCCACAAACGACAAAGAAAGTGATTCGCGCTCAGCGAATCGCTTTTGAGTGCGCCCTTCCTATCATTTACCTGGTCGATTCCGCCGGTGTGTTTCTTCCGATGCAGGATGAAATTTTTCCAGACGAGGATGACTTCGGCCGCATCTTTCGCAATAACTCCGTCATTTCGGCGGCTGGGATTCCTCAGTTTGCCGCTATCATGGGAAATTGTGTAGCTGGCGGGGCTTACCTCCCGGTTCTGTGCGACAAGATTTTGATGACCAAGGGCAGCGGCTTATATCTCGCAGGGCCTTCGCTGGTAAAAGCGGCTATTGGTCAGATTGTCGATGCGGAAGAACTAGGCGGCGCGCAAATGCATGCGGAGATAAGCGGGACGGTGGACTTTTGCGAAAAAGATGATTCATCTTGTCTCAAGCGATTGCGCTCGCTTGTGGGACTATTGCCCGAGGCGGCCTTGCTCGGCGCGCCCGGCGGTCGCGCCTTACCAGCAAAAACATCGAAGCCGGCTAAGGAGCCGGATACGGTTTATGATCTGATCAGCTTCGATGGGCAAAAACAATACGACGTTCGCGACCTGCTTGCCACGGTCGTCGATCAAACCTCGGTGGACGAATACAAGGCTGATTACGGCAAAACGATTGTAACTACGTATGCGCGCATCGCTGGGCGACCGGTGGGAATTGTAGCTAACCAGCGTTTGCAGGTCAGGACCAAGAAAGAAGGGATTCAGATGGGCGGCGTTATTTATTCCGATAGCGCAGATAAGGCAGCGCGCTTTGTCATGGATTGCAATCAAACAGGCTTGCCAATCATTTTCTTCCAGGATGTTACTGGTTTCATGGTCGGGCGCGACGCGGAAGAGAGCGGGATCATTCGCAGTGGCGCCAAGCTGGTGAATGCGGTCAGCAATTCCATCGTGCCGAAGATCACGGTCGTCGTAGGCGGATCATTTGGCGCCGGAAACTATGCGATGTGCGGCAAGGCATACGATCCGCGATTTATCATTGCATGGCCGACCGCTCGTTACGCTGTGATGGGTGCCGCTCAGGCATCCGATACTGTGTTTGCTGTCCTGGCTCGCGCGCGAGAGCGCGACAAAAAATCCTCGCCGCAAGAATTGGAAGATCTCCGCGCGACTGTCAAAAAGAACTACGAAGAGCAAACCGATATTCGTTACGGAGCCGCGCGCGGTTGGGTGGACGCGATTATTCAACCCCACGAAACACGGGATGTTCTCGTTCGCTTGTTGCAGTACGTCTCGCGTCCACTGCCGAAAGCTGGCTTTCACACTGGAGTGATTCAAGTTTAGATCGACAATTAAATTCGCACGCATTGGTAGGGAGTCGGCTCGCCGAGCGGTCCGCTGTGCAACGAAGCGAGGGAATCTTAACGACACCATTACTAATGCGCAGATTGGGCGGGGGAGAGGCTTCTTGCGCGCGCCCAGCGGTCGCGCCCTACCAATATTCTAAAATCTGCGTAATCTGCGGTTAACAAGATGCCCGTCGTTCTGATCGAAAAACAAACGCCGCAAATTACGGTTCTAACTCTCAATCGTCCCGAACGCCGCAACGCGCTTACAATTGAGTTACTCAGCGAACTAAACGCGGCGATCAAAATTGCCTCGGATCAACCGCAAGAGCGGGTGCTTATTTTGCGCGCGTGCGATTTTGTCGTAGCGGCGGAAGGAACAAAGATCGGATACCCGGAGGTCCGTCGTGGCTTAGTGGCCGGTTTGGTGATGACTTTTCTGCACCGGCAGGTAGGCGAACGAAATATGCGCGAATTATTGCTTGGATCGGAATTGATCGACGCCGAGCGCGCACGCGAAATCGGCCTCGTGAATCGTGTGGTTGCGCGCGACGATGTGATGAGGGAAGTGCAAAAGTTTGCCGAATCGGTCTTGCAAGGCGCACCTGATGCGCTGGCGCAAACGAAGCGATTGATCGAAGAACTTTCGTCTAGGTCGGTGAAAGAGGATGTCGATCTTGCGCTCAAGTACCACATGCAAGCGCGTGAATCGGACGAAGCCCGTGAAGGCATCACTGCCTTTAACGAAAAGCGGAAGCCGAAATGGCTGATGTAGCCGCGTCGTTGTGCGACGCGAAAACCGGCCATAGGCCGCTTGCTACATCCTTTGGGTCACACGTGACCCAGCCCCTGCGTCTTGATATTGCGCACGACCGATCGCGATGCCCAATTTAGTGGGACTTATCGCGTCACCTTGCGCAGGGGAAGCTGACGGCTTCCTCTGCAGAAGAGCGCTGAAGAACAAGAGTATGAGTACGAATAGGGAATAAAAGAGAGCGAAACGCGCGCGTCCTTCAGCGGCTACCTAAAACTCTTTTCTGGGAATGAGTCAGCTATGTGCGGGTGAGCTGGCTTTACGAATTGCGATCAACACGCGATGGTCGCGCGCGAATGGAAACGAAAACCGCATGGCGGAAACACAACTGGCGGCCGCAAATTGGGTGGGGGATACCGGTAGCCTGGCTGACGCTTTGTGTCGTTTGGAGTTCGACCTGGCTCGTTATCAAGATTGGATTGCGCGATCTGCCGCCGATTTCCTATGCGGGCATTCGTTTTCTGATCGCAATCATTGTTCTTCTTGCAGTCTCAGCCGGGCGAGTGCGCTTGTTGCCGCAGCGCGGCTCCGATTACGCTGTGCTGGCTTTTACCGGCGTTTTGATGTTTGCCGTAAATTACGGACTGCTGTTTTGGGGTGAACTGCATGTTTCATCGGGGCTCGCGGCGGTATTGCAAGCAACCATCCCGATCTTCGGCATGCTCTCCGCGCATCTGCTGCTTCCTGACGAACCATTGCGGCTGCATAAGGTTATAGGCGCACTGCTCGCGCTTGGTGGCGTGGCAATGATCTGTGAGCGCCTTCTCGGTTTTAATGGGTTCATGGCGTTCTGGGGCGGGCTCGGCATTGTATTTGGAGCTGCAGGCGCGGCATTTTCAAACGTGCTGCTCAAAGCGCGCGTGATCCAACTGGCGCCGGCGATGATCGCCGCCTGGCAAATGATTTTCGGTGCAGTGCCACTGCTCATGACCGGATTTGTGATGGAAGGAAATCCGGCGCGGTTTCACTGGAGCGCGCTGCCGATCTTTTGCTTGTTTTATCTGGCCGTCATCGGCTCGGCGCTTACGTTTTTACTTCTTTACTGGCTGTTGCCGCGAATGACTGTCGCAAGGCTACAAGCAATCTCGCTCATCACGCCACCTGGCGCGGTTGCGTTAGGTTGGGCGCTTGGCGGCGAGACATTTTCACTCTGGTCCCTTCTTGGCGCTTGTTTCGTGCTAGCCGGCGTGTGGATGATTTTCCGCAAAACAAAAGCGAGGGATCTCGCAATACAGGAAGGTTAGACAGGCACGCAAATCGTTTTCATCGCCAATGTAGGTCTGATAAATCGTGGTTACGTTCAATATAAGCTCCCAAAGGCAAACATACCGGGGCCGAACGCCTTCTCGGAAAATTCTAGGAATTCATGTGTAATAGGAATTGCTTCCTTGAATTTTCCGGCCTGATATAGTTCAGTGTATTGCTTCGTTAGAGACGAAAGCTTCGCCAAATCGTCGTGCTCGTCACCAACCAGGAGAATAACAGGCTGCAGCAATTGGAGTAGGACTAGAAACAAGCGCGCAGACAGCCTCTTCCGAAAGGCATGCAAGAATCTGCTCGGTTTCAAGTCGCCTCCAACCAAGTTCAGGATAGAAGGTTTGTTAGATCTGTCGACGCAATTTACGCCGCCGAACTTGCTGCTGTCTCTAAAGACACGTGACTGATAGGGCCCCTGATCGAAAATTTGGCAGTAACTTACACGTGGACCGGTGAGAGTGAGCAAGCATGCAACCAGCGTCCGCTGTGTCTGCTGGGAGTTCTCTCTGGGACACTGGGAACGATCCCGGCCACTGGTGAAATATGATTACCGGCTTGGCGGAAGAGTCTTGAGCACCTCGTTCATCGCACTCTGGTTCTGAACGACCTCGTCATCCTGATTGATTTGCTCGCGAATTGTTCTAGCCGCGGCAGCGGACAGCATCCAGCCAAGCGGCAAGGGCACCTGCATGTCGCGCAGGTTGAAGTAGACAATATCCCTGGTCAGTGCTTGCGATGCTTCCGCGTCCGCAGGCGCCTCAATGACATCTGCTTTGAAACGCCGCTGCTCGCGCCCAATTGCCTTTTGCGCGTAGGTGCCACGTGCATCACGCGTGTTGAGAAGGGTGTAAAGCGGCGCAGTTAGTTCACCGATAAATTGTCCCCTCGCAACTGCTGGCCTTGTGCGCCTTGGTCCGGGCGGTTCCGGTGCTGGCTTGGCCGGAGAAATTGACGGCTTGCGCGGATTGTTGCTGATCACAATGACTTTCACATCGACGTTGGCAATTTTATTGAAAGCGCAAAAATCTTTGATCCGCGTCACGATCTCGCCGGCGGTCGTGGCCGCGGAATTTTCGAAATAGCCGCCATCAACAATATGCGAGCCGTCGGGGAAGCGCCCCGCTGGGCTGACGAACGTGAAACGCGCACTCATGTGCGCAGCGGTGCTGAGCGGAATTTGGCAGGCAGCTTCCGTTGCGCCCAGGTTGTGACTCGCGAGTTTTTCGCCAGCGTCTTCCGCATCAAGAAAACTGTTGGTCACTCGAAGATTGCTGGTGATGATACGATTGCCCTTTTCTACCGATGTGCCGTTAAGAAAAAGGGCCGGCATCCACTGGCGCAGGTCCGGTTCCCAAAGATCGACAAATGAACCAGCGAACCGATCATTGCCCATCGTGTCACGCCACGCTTTTTCCCATCCCATCTCCAATGACCGTCCGCGATCGAAATAGGGGATTGGAAAAGGAATGAAGCGTTGGACCAAATCCGGATAAAGCATGGAGGCGAGGGCAGGAGAAAGGAAGTCTTGGCCGAGGATTTTGTGCGCCTTCTCTTGGAACGAACCTTGCGCTGGTTCGGCGAGCAGCGCGTCAAAGACCACCGCGCCAAGGCTTCCGCCGGAAACGCCACTAATGGCGAAGAGATGCGGCGCGAAGTTTGGATTTGAATCCTGTAGCGCTCCCAGAACGATCGCCGTCCAATAAGCGGCCCGAATCCCGCCGCCTTCGGTGGCGACGATGTAAAGCGGATGTTTTACTCCCGGATAATGTTTCTCGGTCGTTTCACGCCAAAGTTGAAACGACTTCAGCACATCAAGACGCGCGACCGTCTGCGGAGGCGAGGTTCGAATGAAGTGGTTATCATTCCAAAAGCTGAAAAGCAGCGCAAGCAAGACGACAACCGTAATGACAGGGAACTGCCAGCGGCTGCCGAGGAAAACAAAGAAACTTCCGAAAGCGACCCACGAGGCTGCGGCAAAAAACAGGATCGAACCCATGCCGAGCCGCTGAGCGACCAAGACAGGAGCAACGGTGAAGGCGATGAAAAGCAGGATCGAAACAAACGCCATCACGCCAATGCCGACGAGCGTGCCACGTTCGAGTTGACTCACATGCCTGACCTGTTGCGTGCGCATGCCCCCGATAAATCGACGGCGCAACGCGACGAGCAGATAAAAGACAATCGCCAGGAGAACACAAAGGACGGCGAAGCCGAGCAGCCAGCGATGCGCCGGCGCAACCGGATCATAGGAATGCGACGCCACTACAAATCCCCAGCCGACAATTAAGATCGGCACGATGCCCAAAATCCGCGGAACGTGCGTCTCGGCAAATTTCGAGCGGGTGAATCCACGTTGCCCGGGAAAGTCGAAGTAAAGCAAAACCCGCGCGGCGTACCAGCTAGTGATCGCCCACAGCATCAAGGCCGAAAAGAAAACGAAGACGCGGAGCCAGTCCCATTGCCCACCGACAGCAGTCCCTTCGCCAACCGTCCGCAATATTTCGGTACCTTGCGCGACATAGACAAACACGGGCCAGGCAATTAGAGCAACAATGACGCTGAAACGACATGGCTTTAATTCGTGGTAAAGATCGCGAACGCGCCACCATGTTCGTTGAATAACGGTGCCAGGGTTGTTGTCGTTAGGTGTCGTCACGTGATTTGTGTTTTTCGGTTCGCCAACTAGTTTGCGCAACGCATTATTGCGGTCGAGCCAGCCCTTCAGGAAGGCGATGATCGAGGAGGTTCGACATTAGGTTACCGCGATGAACGTTCAATCGAGGCGAACCGGGCGTCATGGGTTGTTGTAACCCCCCCCGAGTGCTTTCGGGGTTGGTTGCGGCAGGCCCCCAGTCGGCACCCTCGGCTACCAGTTCACAACGCGCCTCAGACATTCGCTTCCACCCAGGCAGCGACAGTTGCCTGCGAGTGCACCGCGCCAAAGAGGCGGTCGGGGCAACTGGTTCCGCCGGATCGGCTGTAGCCCGGCGTAAAATCATGACCAAAGATATTGGTGCGCGGTATCTGATATTGCTCAATTAGCCAGCGAATCAGTGCTGCGGAAGCGGCAGCCTGCGGCGCAGTCAGCGGATCGTTCTCACTACCGACATGTTCGATGCCGATGGAGTTTTGGTTCGCGCCCATACAATGATTCGAACGATCGCTATCGCTGACCATCTGGTAGATGTCGCCGTTTCGATCAACGACGTAATGCGCAGAAACTTGCCGGTCTTTTGATTTTTGGAACTCCTCCAGCGTGCTCGCAAGCGAAGCCTCCGTGCAGTGCAAGACAATCTTGTCGATCCTGGCTCCGTTACGGCATGAACAATTTGGGCTGTTAATGAACTGTTTGATAACAGGTTTTGCGTGCGGATTGCTACTGCAATGACCGGTACGCCTCACACTTAGGGTAGGTCTTACCGGTATTGCGCGTCGCGCTGAAATCGTGATCCTAACGGTGTCGTCAGTGTTTAGCCCAAGCGCGGCTGCTAGTCCTGGCGATAAATCCGCGACCCGCCCGGTGGAAGAATGCGGTCCCCAGTCAACCGGTCGCGCATCGACTGCACGGCCATTCAGGGGATTCTCCGCGCACGCAAGAGCGCGTCGTAAGAACTCCTTTGGCGTTTCGGCATAATTCCAACGGCAAGCGAAATAATATTGATCAGGGTTAAGCCGGCGCCCAACCCCGCTTGTGCCGGGTGGCGGAGCGGGCAGAAACAAATATGCATACTTCGGGTCCTGTATGTCGAGTTTGGTAAAGAGCGCAAGGTCTTCGTCCGCAGCCATCCCAAAATCGTGCGGTCCGCCAAAGGTGGACATCTTTCCTTCCGCGCGGAAGAGAATCTCCTCGGGAGGTGCTATCGTTTGCTGGACTTCTTTTACCCGCTTCACGCGCTTGGCGACAGCTTTTCGGCCTGTGCGTTTCCGGGTTTGTGCCATAAGAGATTTCGATCCTCTACTCAAGGCGAAGCCTCACTGAGCGTTTGATTAACTTGCTGGTGATATTCCCCCGGTGCACTCATTGTGCTTATCCGTTGGCGACGATGGTTCTGCCAAAGGCGGGCGAGTCGAGAGGCCGGTGCGACCAAGACGCCGCATGCCGAAATGTTTCAACCCGGCAGATGCGCCCAGGACAGAGTCGCGTCCACTGTAAAGTGCCGTGATCCGGTAGGTGAGGTTAGCGACCGCATTACCATCGTTGTTGTCTGGCGCGCCCTCGTCGAATAAATCACTATCGACATCGGCAGCGATCATTACCAGCTGATTGATGAGACTAACGAGCAGTGGCTGGTTTTTCCTGGTCCACGCCGCAGCCATTGCCTTTTGCACAACATAATTTCCCATGCTGTGGGCGATCAGGGATACCTTGGCTTTGCAGGCTTTGGCGGGATTGCTTATGGTTTCCTGCTGTTTGTCGACCAGCCAATCGAAGAGCGTGCTCAAAACATCCGTTAGATCATGAGCGCAAAGGCGCGCATGCGAACGATCCGGCTCGTAGCCAAGGATGCTGCCGCGTGATGGCCAGTCGTAAAGAATACAGAGACCAAGGCTATCGGGACCGTCAAATAGTCTGCCACAAAGGTCCTCATAAAATTTGGTAGCGGACGTAAACTTGTTATTGAAACCGTGCACCAGAATCGTGACATGGCTTTGTTTCTCGTTCTCTGCCGGGTCGTGCGCGGGAAATTTGTCCGTCGTAGCAACCAGAAGCTTCTGGAAATTGGCAGCGGTAACTTTCCGCCAGTTCTTGATATCGGTTAGCGGTTGCTTATCGCTGACCCAGTATGTGACGCCGTCGAAATTGACATCAGATCCAACGCCGCCGTCACTGCGATCACTAATCATCCAATACTTTGGCATTTGTTGCGAGGCTAAGGTGAATCGAGGTTAATGCACCAGGCGAATAGTCCAAAAATCGTCTGAAAGATTTTCCGTGAGCAAATAAGAGTAGGGCAACGTGAAATAGCCTCTTTTGCCCCAGCTCGTACCCCATGAATTACGCACCAGGAAGCGCTGGGTCTTATCGTCGTAACCAACTGCAAGGACGGCATGGCCGCCGATGACTCCCTCTCTGGGCGCAGGCATTTGTAGCAAGCCTGTCCTGGCTACTTCCGCGCTCTCGAAACTGTCGTAGACGGTAAAACCAAAAACGAATGGATAGCCGTCTGCGAGGCAGCCTTTCATTTGCGAGAGCATGCGGTCGACCCGCTGATAACTCACCGCGCGGAATTTTTTCGCATCCGTGTAGCAGGACCTCGGTGGTTTCTGCGCGGGCTTGGCCCCAGAAGGCCAGAGGTTTGTGTTCGGATCAGCGGCGGTGTCGTCGTAAGGCCACTCGGTTTCCGGGCAAGCGCCTTGTTTGCCGACGCTCTTTATCCCATCCCGAATCTCCGCGCCGTTATCGAGCGGGAGGCTGCGCTCGATGCTTCGCTCGTTATAATAAATGAAGAGGC
>WNGK01001196.1_pt1 | contig 28203 bp, 32 predicted proteins | sample 5400601 | NCBI WGS metagenome assembly WNGK01 (sample SAMN13153376, study PRJNA577476) | soil metagenome | isolation source: 60 cm soil or saprolite under Garry oak tree replicate 1 | place: USA:California | collected 2016-06-15
CTGAGCATCGCCGCTATCTCAGGCGCGAGCCACGTCGGCATGTGGACGCCGTTGGTCACGGAGCTGATTGGCACCTGCGTCTCCTGCAGCCCGCGCCACGCATCTTTCCAGAGCCTTCGCGAAACCGCGCCGTGCAGGCGGCTGACCCCGACCGACTGGTCGGCGAGCCTCAGCGCCGCGTACGTCGTGCAGAGCCTTTCTCGCGGATCGCCCGGACGCTGGCGTCCGAGGTCCATGAAGCGGTCGAAGTTGATGCCGACCTGCTGCAGGTACGGGCCGAGCAGGTCCCACACGAGTCCGGGCTCGAAGTAGTCGCTGCCCGCGGCGATGGGCGTATGCGTCGTGAAGACGATGCCGGCGCGCGCGACAAGGCGTGCCTCCTCGAGCGTCATCTGCCGCGAGGAGCGGAGCTCGCGGATGCGCTCGATCGCGCAGAGAAAGCTGTGGCCTTCGTTCAGGTGGAAGACGTTGGCCGCAATTCCCATCGCGCGCAGCGCTCGCACACCGCCGATGCCCAGGACGATCTCCTGTCTCAGCCGCTTGTCGGGCTCGGGCACGTACAGGCGGTCGGTGATGGTGCGCATCTCGGGCGGATTGCTCGGGAGGTCGGTGTCGAGAAGGAACAGAGGCACGCGCCCGACCTGCGCCTTCCACACCGCGATCTTCACGTTGGTGCCGCCGATGGGAGCCTCGACCTCCACGCCTTCCAACTTTTTCACGGGTAGGTCGCTGCCCTTGTTCTCCGAATAGACCTCGACCTGCCTTGCCTCGGCGTCGATGTCCTGGCGTCCGAATCCCTGCTTGTAGAAAAGGCTGACGGCGACGAGCGGCAGGCCGACGTCGCTCGTGGCCTTCAGGTGGTCGCCGGCGAGGACGCCGAGACCGCCCGAGTAGATGGGCAGGCATTCGGCGATGCCGAACTCGAGCGAGAAGTACCCGATGACCATGGGCGCGTGCGCGTCGAGGAATGGAGGGTTGCGGTCGTAGTAGTGGCGGAACGCGGTTTTCGCGTCGTCGAACGCCTTGTTGACGTCGTCACGCTTCAGCGCTTCCTTGACGCCTTCATCGCCGAGCTGGCTGAGCAGGAGCACTGGATTCTGATGCGTCTGCTCCCATCTCTCGGGGTCGATTGTGCGAAAGAGATTCTGGATCGCCGGTTGCCACGTCCAGAGGAGGTCGTATGCGAGTTTGTTGATATCGTCCGACACGGACTTACGATGGTAAGTGAGGGGAAGGCAACGACATGAAAGCGGTCGTCATGGCCGGAGGGGAAGGGTCTCGCCTCCGACCCCTGACGAGTCGCCAGCCGAAGCCGCTCGTTCCCGTGGTGGGCCGGCCGATCATGGAGCACATCCTTCTGCACCTGCGTCGACATCAGATGCGCGACGTGGTGGCGACGGTGCAGTACCTGGGCTCGTCGATTCGCAACTATTTCGGCGACGGTTCCGAGCAGGGCGTCGCTTTGACGTATTCCGTCGAGGACTCACCGCTGGGCACCGCGGGATCGGTGATGCTTGCGCGTCAGTTCCTGACCGATACGTTCGTCGTCATCTCCGGCGATGCGCTGACTGACATCGACCTGGCGGCGGCGGCGCGTTTTCACCGCGAGCGCAAGTCGCTGGCGACGATCGTGCTGAAGCCCGTGCCGAATCCGCTGGAGTACGGCGTGGTGGTCGTCGACGAGGGCGGCGCGGTGCAGCGATTCATCGAGAAGCCTTCGTGGGGCGAGGTCATCTCGGACCTGGCGAACACGGGCATCTACATCCTCGACCCCGCGGTTTTCGATTTCTTCCGCGCCGGAGAGGTCACCGACTGGTCGGGCGACGTGTTTCCGAAGCTGCTGAAAGAAGGCGAGCGCGTTCACGGCTGGGTCGCTTCGGGTTACTGGGAGGACGTCGGCAGCCACGCGGCGTACATGAAGGCGAACTTCGACTGCATGGAGGGCCGCGTCAAAGTGCAGATACCCGGGCAGCGCGTGGGCGAGGGGATCTGGATCCACGAGGACGCAGAGGTTGCTCCGTCGGCTCGCGTCGACGGTCCAGCGCTGATCTGCGCGGGCGCCAAGGTGCGCGCGGGCGCGTGGGTCAACGGTCCGTGCGTGGTCGGCCCGTACACGACCATCGACACGGGCGCGAAGGTCTCGAACTCGATCATGTGGGACCACTCGTACATCGGTGAGACCTCGCGGCTGCGCGGCTCGGTCGTGTGCCGGTCGGTGACCGTGAAGAACGGATGCGTCCTGGAAGAGGGTTCCGTGATCGGCAGCGACGTCGTGATCGGTGCGGGCTCGACGGTCAACGCGAACGTGCGCATCTGGCCGAACAAGGAAGTGGAGCCCGGCGCGGTCGTGCGCGAGTCGATCATCTGGGCGGGGTCGTGGAAGCGGGGCCTGTTCACGTCCTACGGCCTGACCGGTTTGACGAACGTGGAGTTCACGCCGGAGTTTGCGGCGCGCCTGGGTGCTTCCGTCGGCGCGTTGAACCCAGTCGGTGTCGAGATCGCGATCTCGCGCGACTACACGCGGTCGGCGCGGATGATCGGGCGGGCGATCATCTCGGGGATGATCTCGTCGGGCGCGAATGTCACCGACCTGTCGGCGATGCCGGCGCCGGTCGCGCGCTACTGGGCCAAGCACAACCGCATCGCCGCGATGCACGTGCAGACGTCACCGGTGGATCCGCGCTCGGCCGACATCCGCATCTTCGACCAGGCCGGGTTGGACCTCGACAAGCGAAGCGAGCGCAAGCTCGAGAGCCTCTTCTTCCGCGAGGACATCAGGCGCGTGTCGCACTACGAGATGGGGCGAATCGTGCGGCGCGAGGACCAGAGCGACGGCTACGTCGCCGAGATGCTGTCTCGGCTGGACCTCGAGTCGCTGCGCGCCGCCGCTTTCAAAGTGGTGGTCGACTACAACAACGGCGCCGCGGGCGCGCTGCTGCCGCGCGTCTTGCAGGAGATGAACTGCGACGTGATTCCGCTGAACGCGTCGCCGGCGGAGATCGTGGCCGAGGAGAACCAAGCCGCATTTGACGCGCACCTGCGCGAGATCGGATCGATCGTCTCCGCCGTGAAGGCGAAGCTGGGCGTGTTCATCGACAGGCCCGGCGAGCGCTGCTTCTGGATCGATGAGACGGGCGCGGTCCTGGATCACACGGCGGCGTTTGCCGTTTTGGCGCAGCTGGCTCTTGCCGGTCGCTCAGGAATCTTGCTGGGGCCCGCGTCCGCGTCTCTGGCGTTTTCGTTGATCGCCGACGAGCTTGGTTCGCGCTTCGTTCCGACGAAGATCACGCCGGGTGCGGTCTTGCGCGCGGCGCAGCATGCCGAGACCGTGATGGCGTCCGACGGCGGTGGCGGCTACTGCTGGCCGGACTTCGCAGTGTCGTTCGACGCGCTGTTCAGCACCGTGCGGGTTCTCGAGATGCTTGCGAAGACGCGTGGCAGCCTGTCCTCTTTGCGAGCGCGCATCCCTGAGGTTGCGCACGAGTCGGCGGTGGTGTTCTGCCCGTGGGACGTGAAGGGGCGCGTGATGCGGGCGATGATGGAGAGGCACCTGCGCGACCGGGTCGACCTGACTGACGGCGTGAAGGTGTTATTCGACGACGGGTGGGTTCTGGTGGTGCCGGACGCGGACCGTCCCGAGTATCACGTCATCGCGTCGACGCGCGACGCGGTGCGGTCGCGCGCGCTGGTCGAGGAGTACTCGGGCCTGGTGCGGTCGGTCGTCGAGGAGATGGCCCCTCAGGTCGAGGCGGTCGTCGAAACGTAAAATCTGGAGCCGTCCGCGCGGGAGTAGCTCACTTTGGCAGAGCGCAACCTTCCCAAGGTTGAGGTAGCGAGTTCGATTCTCGTCTCCCGCTCCAACTTTTTCTCCGCAGTCCACAAGTGTGCAGCCGATCGGCTTTCGAGGGCGGTTCATTGCCTACTTTTCGCGCACTCGTCGGCTCTTAATGCGAGGAGGCCCGCCGGCGAGAGCCCGAGTTGAACGCCGAGGTTCAGGACAGGATCAGGATCTCGCGGATCATGGCGGCGTCGACTCGGTAGCGTCTCCGAGACAACTTTCGGGTGAACCCCAGTCTGGCATGGCCCAATTTCGGGGGCGATTGGCTATGGCGTGCTAAGCCCTCCAGGAGTAGGCTCCGCAACTGGAGCTGGGGTTCCCTTACGTGGCCGCCCGGCCGTGTGACGCTTGTGTCCCCCAACTTGTCCCCAAATGGAGGTGCCCCAATGTTTGGCGTTGCATCATTCCTGGGTTCCTCGGCAGGAAGGCGGCTAGCGGGGGCACTCGTTGCCGCGGCGCTGTTGCTGATTCCCGTGCCCGCGTCGGCCGCAGCAACCATAACTCGCGTCACCATCACGATGTCATTCTCTGAAAGCGGCCTTTTAGACGACTGTCGGCCGGGCCTCACAGGAACCATCGTCGGAACGAGCGTTGTCAGCTTTCAGCGCGTCGATACCCCTCTGGGCTTTCACATCGACGAGACGGAAACCGACACGGGCACGATCACGTGGAGCGACGGCTCGTACAGCATCATCGAGTCGATCGACCACCTCACTCGCAACATTTTTGACTCGGGCATGAGGGTCCGTACGAACGCGCACGAGGATTCGGCCAACACCTACACGGCCAACGGCGCGTTTCTATTTCGGGAGACGTTCCATGAAATTGAGCACCTCACGTTTATTGATGGTGTGTATCAGGTCAGGTTTGAGATGGGCCATTTCCACTTCTTCGAGCCCTGCTGAGACCTAGGGAAGGGAAGCCGCCCGCCACCTAACCCAAACTTGGCCCTCGGCCTGATCAGCAGGGGGTCAGGTTTTGGTGGCGTCCCTGTTTGACCTAGATCAGCACGCGGTTTGACCCCTAGGCTGACGCCTACCGATATCTAAGGAGATCGCACCTGGCCTCGTCATCAGACCGTCGTTGGATCACCTTCGCGTCGCGGATGGTGGCCGTCGAGTTCGAGGCGATTTATGCGGTGAGCCACCCGGGTCGTGCACGCCTCCACCATTTCGGGATCTTCGGAGGTTCGAATGGCTACTGGAAAGGGCACCTCCTTCACGAGATCCGGATGCATGCCTTCATGCTCACCGAGGACATCGACTCGTCGATCCGGGCGCTGCTCGATGGACGCCGGATCGCGTCCGACCCACTACTCATCTCACGGGAGCTCGCCCCGGTCACACTGCGTGCGCTCTGGAACCAGAGGATGCGGTGGGCTCAGGGCTGGTTCCGGGTGTCATACAGCTATCTGTGGAAGGGCCTCGCATCGGGGCGACTGACGCTGCGCCAGAAGCTTGGGTTGATCCAGCTGCTGACCTGGCGTGAGGTGTACCCGTGGATCGCCAACCAGATGGTGCCGATCATCATCTTCTGGTCGATCAAGTACGGCGGCCTGGACAGGATCGACTGGGTGGTTCCGATTTTCGTCATGACCACGATCTTCACGCTCGGCACGGGCCCAGGCCAGACCCTGCTCGCCTGGCGACTCGCCAATCGCGACATTCGCCGCCACGCCGGCTGGTTCGTCTACTACCTGGTGATGAGCAGCCTCTTCTACACCGCGTTCAAGAACCTGATCGCGGTCGTCGCGCAGGTGAACGAGGCGCTCCAGCAGCGCAGGTGGAAGGTGACGCCGCGGACCGCGCGCGTCGCGGCCACCGAGGCGCAGGCGGCCGGCACACCGACAACCTGGCGCTGACGGACAATGCGAGGATGGCAGTAGGCAAGGCGCTCATCCTCGATGACCTGCGCTCGCTCGAGCTCCGGAAGCCGAGCGAGGCCGCATCGGCAATCTACGATCGGGATATCGGTCTCCGTCTCCTCTTTGAGGATCCTGCCTCAGGCGAGGAGCACTACGTGGTCCGCTATCCCGCAGGGGTAAGAGGTCGAGTCCACACGCACACGGCCGCACACACGATGATCGTCCTGGAGGGGCGGCTCGATGCCAACGGCCAGGTCATCGGGCCCGGTGCGTACGTTCACTTTCCGGCCGGAGAGCCGATGCGACACCAGGCAACTCCCGATAGTCCCTGCATGTTCGTGCTCATCTTTCACGGCCCGTTCGACGTCGAGGTCGTGGACGACTGAATATGAACGGCGTGCACGACATGGGCGGCATGCACGGCTTCGGCCCCGTCGTCATCGAGCGCGACGAGCCCGTGTTCCATCAACGGTGGGAAGGCGTCGTCCGCGCCATGATGCAGCGCACCAACGGCCGCTACTACAACCTCGACGAGTTCCGCCACGCGATTGAGCGAATGCCGTCGGACGAATACCTGAGGGCTCCCTACTACGAGCGCTGGCTCCACGCGGTCGAGACGCTGCTGCTCGAGAAGGGCGTGATCACCACAACCGAGCTGACCGACGGCCACGCCACGCACCCCGCGCCGGAGGCCACTCGCGACACCGAACCCCGGCCGGAGCTGGAACCGCGTTTTCAACCAGGCGATCGGGTGAGGACGCGCAACCTCCATCCCCACGGGCACACGCGCCTGCCGAGATACACGCGAGGCAGGCACGGCGTGATCCGCAAGGTCTACGGACCGTTCCGCCTCCCCGACGCCAACGCCCATGGCGATCACCATGCCTGGCAGCCCTGCTACGCCGTCGAGTTCGCGGCGCGAGAGCTCTGGGGCGACGACGCCGGCGCGGCCGATCGCGTATGCATCGATCTGTGGGAGAGCTACCTCGAGCCGGAGGAGAAACCATGAGCCACGACCACGACCACGACCACGATCACGATCACCACCCCGAGGCGCCGTCACCCGTCGAAGCCCGAGCGCTCGCGCTCGAGTCGCTGCTTGTCGAGAAGGGACTCCTCACCTCCGAAGAGGTCGACCGCATCGTCTCGACGTACGAGCACGACATCGGCCCGATGCTCGGCGCGAAGGTCGTCGCGCGCGCGTGGGTGGACGAGGCCTACAAGCAGCGCGTACTCGAAGACGGACCCGCGGCCGTCAAGGAGCTCGGCATCAGCTATCCCGACGGCACGCAGCTGGTGGTCGTCGAGAACAAGCAGGACGTGCACAACGTCATCGTCTGCACGCTCTGCTCGTGCTACCCGTGGCCGGTGCTCGGCCTGCCGCCCACGTGGTACAAGTCGCCGCCGTACCGCTCGCGCATGGTCCGCGAGCCGCGCACCGTGCTGGAGGAGTTCAACCTGACGCTGCCCGACGAGGTCGCCGTCAACGTGTGGGACTCGAGCTCGGACGTCCGCTACATGGTGCTCCCGCAGCGCCCGCAAGGCACCGAAGGCTGGACTGAAGAGCAGCTCGCAGGCATCGTCACGCGCGACTGCATGATCGGCGTCGCCCGCCCGCGCATCCCCGCCGAGAGCGCCGCGCGATGAGCATCGACAACAGAGTCGCCCACCTCGAGGGCGAGGCCGCCCTGCCGAGAAAGAACGGCGAGCTCGTCTTCGCCGCGCCGTGGGAGGGCCGAGCCTTCGGCCTCGCGGTCCTGCTGAGCGAAAAGGGAGCCTACGCCTGGAACGACTTTCGGGAGCGACTTGTAGAGGAGATCGCCAACGGCGATGACGCTTACTACGAGAGCTGGCTCGACGCGCTGCAATCGCTGCTTCTGGCGACGGGCGTGGTCACCGCGGATGAGGTTTCGCGGCGGGCGGACGAATACGCGCGCCTGGAGCGTGACCCGGTCTTTTAGCCTCCCGAGCGGCACCAGTGAAATCCCGGCCGTAACGGATTATGTTTGCTTTGATCCGCCCGCTCTGGCTGCGGGCCAGCGACGTTCAGGAGGCAAGCAAGTGAAACGGCTCAGGCTCTTGACTGCTGCTTTGCCGGTCGCGCTGATCGGCGCATTCTCGATCCCGGTATCAGGTGCCGGCCCAGCCGGTGTCCAGAATGACGCCGCATATGCGGGAAGCGCGGCCGCGCACGGAGTGACAAACGCGTTCGCCACCGCTCAGAAGACCAGCTGCTACACGCCAGAGGTGCCCTATCTCACCAGCAACGGTCCCAATGACGGCTACACGGGCATGTCGCCATGCGGCGGCGCGAGCAACACCGGAGAAGACCTGGGGCCGTACCCGACCCAGGGCGGGAGCAATCCCGGCTATCCAGCGACCACCCCAATGCTCGTGAAGGATCACTCCGAATCGGACATCAGGGTCGATCCCACCAACCCCAACCACCTCATCGGCACCGTCAAGTGGTTCGTCAGCGCCGAAGGCTACAACCACCTGCTCGGCTTCTTCGAGTCCTTCGACGGAGGGGCGTCCTGGCCGGTTCAAGGCCATGTCCCAGGCTACGAAGGCTGGACTGACAACACCGATCCGATCGGAGCCTTCGACGGTTTCGGCAACTTCTATTTACTCGACCTGCCCTATCAGTTCTATTACAACTCGGACGGCACCCATAACTTCCAGATCAACCAGAACAAGGAGCCCAACCCCTCAGTCCCACCTGAGGTGATCTCGGTAGCGGTCCGGCCGCACGGGTCGCTCACCGCCACCCAGTGGATAACCACCCACGCCGGCCATCCGGATTTCGTCGCACCGTACGACTCGAAAGGCCTCGAGCCGGACAAGCAGTGGATCGCCATCGACACCAACCCGAGCAGCCCTTTCTACAACCGGGTCTACGCCCTCTGGGCGGTCTTCTCGGGCTGCTGCACAGCCCAGACCTTCGTGTCCTACGCGCAGGCTGATGCCGGCGGCACTCACAGCGATTGGTCGACACCGTTGCGCCTGCCTGACGGCTCGAACAACCCCCAGGGCGTCTCCTATGTCCTGCCGCACGTGGATCCCGACGGGGTCGTCTACACGCCGCTGACGAACACGGCACCGGAGAAGGGCTACTGCTGCGACAAGATCACGATGATCAAGTCGCTCGATGGAGGCGTCAGCTGGAATGTGACTTCGGTGGTTGCCGACAACATCGCGGCGCCTCCGGGCAGATACCCGAACACGACCTTCCGCGATGGGATCGAGACAACGTTCACGGTCGGCCCGCAGAAGGTGAATGGCCACTACCCGCTCTATGTCGCCTACGAGGACTACAGCACGGGATTCGGCAACGTGATGCTCGTCGCCTCCTATGACGGCGGCGCGTCCTGGTCAACGCCGGTGGTGGTCAACGACAACGCGAGTCCGGCCGATGAATTCCAGCCAAACCTGGCCGCCGCCGCCAATGGGACGATCAGCGTCAACTTCTACGATCGCCGCTTGCCGTGTCCAACCCAGGGCGGTGCCGAGGCGGCCGGCGCCGGCCTTGCGCTGGACCAGGTCAACCCACGTTATTCGGGCAGCCTGCCACCGTACGGGGCCATCAACTACTGCATCAACGCGAGCATCCAGTTCTTCCGGGCAAACCTGCAGCGGGTCGGCCACAACATCCGGATCTCGCAGCACAGCTTCGATCCCCAGCTCAATGCCCCGCACACCGGTTGTGCGGCGTGCGTAGGCACCTTCATCGGGGACTACTTCGGCAACGACTTCAATAGCTCGATGAGCTTTTCCAGCTTCGTCAGCACGTTTGACGATGGCAGCAATCCCAACCACTACCAGCAGCAGGTGGTGGCGACCGTGGCCATTCCATGACGTCGGCCTAATGGGCAAGGGGCCGCCTCGCTGGCGGCCCCTTTATCCTCTGACCGTCGACGTCAGTCGGGGATCCGCAGCCGCAGGGCGAGCCAGCCCATCGCGATCGCGCCGGCGATGCCGGGGACGAACGCCAGTTGGGCGATGCCGGTGGCGTCCCACACGGCGCCCGCGATGAGGGGCAGCACGAAGCCCAACGCGTACTGCGTGGTGAAGACGGCCGCGCTCATGCGGGGCACATCGCCCGGAGCGGCAAGGCGCGGCGGCAGCGACAGCACGACGATGAAGGACAGCGCGGCAGAGAACCCCAGCACGAACGCCCACGCCACCACGCCCGCGCCCGGCGTCAGCACCAGCCCGACCTGCGCGAGCGCCATCAGCCCGGCCGAGCCGACGAACCCCGCGCGGCCCATGAGCAGCCGATCCCATAACGCCACCGCCGGCGCGGTTAGCAGCTGCGAGCCGTTCAGCACCGCCAGCGTCGGCGTGATCAGGTCGTGCCGGCCGCTCTGGTCCAGGAAGTCAGGGATGTACGCGTTGGTTGCGAAGTAGACGGCCGAGGCCATCCCCATCACCGCCCCGATGCGCACGACCTGGCCTTCCCGCCACGACGGCCACCAGCGGGCAGTCGTCGGCATCGACACGGCCGATCGCCTGCGCGGCGCTGCGATCACCAGTCCCACAGCGCTCGCGGCGACGATCGCCGACCACGAAGCCAGCGCCCACCGCCAGTCGCCGCCAAAGGCCGGCAGCACGCCGAACGGGGTCGTGAAGACCGTCGGGATCGTCTCCCCGAACAGGATTCCATTGCTGAAAACCGCCGTGGCCAAGGTGATGCGCGCGGGAAACCATTCACGCACGAGGCTCGGAAACGCAGGCTGGCTGACTGCAACCCCGATGCCCATCAGGAAGGTCGACGCGAACAGCACAGGCGCGCTCGGGCCAAAGCCGCGCAGCGCGCCGAACACCGCCACCGCGCCGAGACCGATGGCAACCGCGCGCCGGATGCCGAGCCTGGTGATCAGCAGCGCGCCCGGCACCGCGGCCAGCGCGAACAGGACGACCGGCAGCGACACCAGCGCGCCGACAGCCTTTTCGTCCAGGTTCATCTCGCGGTGAATGAGCGGGATCAGCGGCGGCACCGCCAGCAGCGTCAGCCGCAGGTCCACACCGGCGAGCCACAGCAGGAGGAGCCGCACCCACTCGGCCCGCGTGAGCCTCATCGAGTCAGCCCGGACCGTGCATACTGGCCCCGATGTCCGGCCTGCTCATCGTCGCCGCCACCGGGCCCGACGACGCGACCCGCGCAAGCATCCCGTTCCACATCGCCGCCAACGGCGCGGGGCCGGCCAAGGTCGAGGTCGCGATCGCCTTCGCGGGCGACTCGATCGACCTGCTCAAGACCGACGTCAGCGCCGGCGTGCGCGGAGTCGGGATCCCGCCCCTGACCGACCTCCTGACCAAGTGCGTCGCGCAGCAGGTTCGCTTCTACGTTTGAAAAGGCTGCGCCGAGGCCCGTGGGGTCTCGCAGGAGATGCTCGGACCGCATTCGTCCTTCATCACGCCCGTCGACCTGGTCAAGTTGACGATGGAGGCTGACCGGGTCCTCAGCTTCTAGTCGCCGAGATGGCGGCCAGGGCGCTCGGGTTCTCCAGCGAGGACAGGTCGCCTGGATCGGAGCCGGTGTAGACGCTTCGCACGACTCGACGCAGGATCTTCGCATTGCGTGTGCGCGGCAGGTCGCTGACGAAATGCACCGCGTGCGGCCGCAGCGGCTTGCCGAGCGCGCCCGCCACGAGGTCCTTCAGCTCCGCGGCCAGCGCGTCACTCGGCTCCCGGCCGGGACGCAGGATGACGAAGCACACCAGCGCCTCGCCCTTGAGCTCGTCCGGCACGCCTACAGCCGCCGACTCCGCCACCGCCGGGTGGCCCACCAGCACCGACTCCACCTCGGCCGGCCCGAGCCGCTTGCCCGCGACCTTGATCGTGTCGTCCGATCGCCCAAGCACGTACCAGAGCCCGTCGTCGGGATCGATGTACGCCCAGTCGCCGTGCACCCAGACGTCGGGAAAGCGATTCCAGTAGGTCTCGATGTAGCGATCGCGATCGCCCCAGAAGCCGCGCGTCATGCCCGGCCACGGGTTGCGGATCACCAGCTCGCCGACCTCGCCGCGCACCGGCTTGCCCTCGGCGTCGACGACGTCCGCCGCGATCCCCGGCACCGGGCCCGCGAACGAGCACGGCCTCAGCTGGGTGATGACGTTGCCGCACAGAATCCCGCCCGATATCTCGGTCCCGCCCGTGTAGTTGATCACCGGGATGCGTCCGCCGCCGATTCGCCTGAAGAACCAGTTGAACGGCTCCGGGTTCCACGGCTCACCCGTGCCGCCGAGGATGCGCAGGCTCGAGAGGTCGTGATGCGAAGGCGGCTCATCGCCATGCGTCATCAGGCTGCGCACGAGGGTGGGGGAGACGCCGAAAACCGTGACCCGATGCTGCGCGACCATCCGCCACAGCCTGTCGGGCGCGGGGTGGTCGGGCGTGCCCTCGTACAACACCATCGTCGCGCCGAGCGCGAGCGTCCCGAAGATGAGCCACGGACCCATCATCCAGCCGAGGTCGGTGAACCAGAAGACGGTGTCCTCGGCGCCGATGTCGAAGCCGTGAGCCATGTCCTGCGCGGCCTTGACCGGAAATCCGCCGTGCACGTGCAGCGTGCCCTTTGGCTTGCCGGTGGTGCCGGACGTGTAGATAATCATCAGAGGGTCCTCTGGATCCATCTCGTGCGTCGGCGCGCGGTCGGGCTCGTCCTCGAGCAGCACCTCCCACACCTGGTCGCGACCGTGCGTCCAGGGCACGTCACGCACCACGCGCCGGTGCACGATCACCTTTGTGACGGTTGGGCACGACAAGAGCGCGCGGTCCGCGGTCTCCTTCATCGGCACCACCTGGCCGCGCCGGTAGAAGCCGTCGGCGCAGATGAGGCACTTCGCCTCGCCGTCCTTCAGCCGCGTCGCGATCGCCTCGGGTCCGTAGCCCGAGAACAGCGGGATGATGACCGCGCCGATCTTGGCGACCGCCAGGACCGACACCGCGACCTCGGGGCACATCGGCATGAAGATGCCGACGCGATCGCCGGGCCTGATGCCCAGCCGCCGCAGTGCGCCCGCGAGCCGGCACACCTCGGCGTGCAGCTCGCCGTAGGTCATCTTGCGGACCTCGCCCGGCTCGCCTTCCCAGATGAGCGCCGTCTTGTCGTGGAACTCCTCGTCGCGATGCCTGTCGAGGCAGCTGTGCACGATGTTCATGCGCGCGCCGTGCCACCAGGTGGCCCACTGCTTGCCTTTCGACAGGTCTACGACGCGGTCGTAGTGGCGATAGAACGCGATGTCGATGTCCTTGATCGCCGCGTCCCAGAACCACTCGATGTCCGCGTCGGCGCGATGCAGCAGCTCGGCGAACGTCGCGATGTCGTGGCGGTCCATGAACCGCTTCAGCCGGCTTTTCGCGACGACCTCGTCGCTCGGCTTCCAGATCACCTCGCCGATGACGACCGGCTGCATCGCTTCGGATTCTAGTTTTTATGCCCTCTAGACTCGGCCTGGATGGAACCGCTGCCACCAGGCTTCGCGAAGCAGCTCCTTCAGGTCATCGAGCCGGGTGGCGAAGGCGCCGCGGCAGAGGTGATCGGCGCGGCCATCCACCTGGACGACGCGCGCCTTGGCAAATTCCTGGAGCTGCTCGCCGACCGGGTGCGCTCATCGAGCAAGCCCATCACGGAGCCCGAGCTCCGCGACCTCCTCAAGAAGTCGACGAAGCCCGAGCGCCCAGCCGCCTCCTGATCCTCCGCGCCTCCTCGCCCAGCTCCCAGTAGTTCGCCCAGGCGATCCGCGCCACGGCAAGTGCGGTTCGCGGCTGATGGCTCGATCGCGCCGCGCGCAGCGCGTGCTGCTGCGCGTAGCACCAGCGATCCCAGGCGCGTTCCACCGTCGCGTCCACCAGGTCGAGCCACTCGTCGTCGGCGGAGCCGTTCGGCTGAGTGGGCAACGCCAGCACCTTCCAGAGCCTCCCCTCGTACACGCGCGTCACGATGGGCTGACCCTCGGCGCGGCCGCGATGACGGTTCGGCCGCGGATGTTTGGGGTTCGCCGCCATCAACCGCTGCTGCACCGCGAACACCAGGTCGTGCGCTGCGTGCAGCGTGGCCGGCGGCAGCGGCGGGTCCTTGCGTCCAAGCCTCAACTGCAGCAAGCGGATCGCCTCACGCAGCGAGTGCGGAGCGTCCTCCTCGTCCTTCAATCGCAGCGTCTCGACCTGCTCGAGCAGGCGGTCCGATTCCGCCATCAGGAACCTGCGCCGCGACTCCTCCGGCTCTTCCTCTTCGATGACTCGTGTAGCGAGGGCCACGGCAGCCACCATAGAGGTCCAGCTCGGCGTGTCAAGTGCCTCTTTACAGGCTGCTCGCAAAGGGTTGCCTTAACAGGCTGCGTTGGCAGAGCCCGCATGCCCGCCTAGCGTTGCCGGCGGAGGTTCATGGATTGAAGAACTGGTTGGTCGCAGGTCTCGCGCTGGCGCTCGGAATCACGGTGAGCGCCGCCTTGCTCATCTTCGGCAACCCCGCGCGAGACGAGATCGAGGTGTACGCGGTCGCCCACGACGTATCCGCCGGGACCGCACTCACGCAGGACGCCCTGCTCCTAGTGGCGGTGATGCTGCCCGACGGCGCGTCATCACTCTTCCAGAAGGGCGCGGGTGACCCGCGCGGCACGCGCGCCGCGCACGACCTCATCGCCGGCCAGCTCCTGCAGCGAGCCGACGTCCTTCCGGCTTCCGCGTCCATGGACGTGCGCCTCGTCTTCATTCCCGTGAAGGACGCGCCGCCCGCAACGGCCGGCTCGAAGATCGACCTGCTCGTCATCTCGGGCACCTCCGACCACCCTGCCGTCGTTCCCTTCGCGCTCGGCGTCGACGTGCGCGGCGTCGTGCCCGGAGGCTTCATCGTCGCCGTGACATCGCGACAGGCTCCTGCCTTCGTCTACGCGGCGGAGGTCATGCGTCTCGTCGCCGTCATCGCAGCGCCCGGCGCCCCTCCCGGGAGTGAGGAGCCCATCGGGGCGCCCGACCAGGCGCTGGCGGTGGCTTCTCAGCCGTGATCGTCCTCGACGCGGAATCCCGCGTGCGCGCGCGAGTCGAGGCGCGTCTGGCCGAGGAGCTGGCGCTCCGGGAGCGCACCCGGCTGCGCGTGGACGACCAGCGCTGGGTCTACGAGCTCGTCGGTCGCGAGGTCGGCGACGAGCGACATGCCGCGGACTCGCGCGACGACTGGGAGCTCATCTGGCGTCGCGTGTTCGCCGCCGTCACGCCTCTCGGCCCGCTGGCCGAGCACCTCGCCGATCCCGAGGTGGAAGAGGTCCGCATCAACGGCACGCGGTCGTGCTTCGTTTTCCGGCAGGGGTGCCGCGAGTCGGTGCCGCCGCCCTTCGACGACGAAGACGCGCTAATCGACCTCGTGCACTGGTACACCGACGGCGCAGGCGGCGCGCGCCTCGACCGCGCCAGCCCGATGGTCACGCTGACCCTGCCTGAAGGCAGCCGCCTCCACGCCGCGCTCTCGCCCCCGGCGCGGCCGATGAGCGTGACCATCCGCAGGCATCCGGCGGATCGCTTTCCCAGCCTCGAGTCACTCGAGCGCTCAGCATTCCTGCCGCACGCGCTCATCCCGTTCCTCGTCGCTGCGGTCCAGGCGCGGCTGAACATCCTGGTCGCCGGCGGCGCCGGTGCCGGCAAGACCACCTTCATGCGCGTGCTGGCGCGCAGCATCCCGCCCGACGAGCGGGTCGTCACCATCGAAGACCAGGCCGAGCTCCACCTCTGGCGCGAGCTCGCCGACTGCGTCTCGCTCGAAGGCCGCCCGGCCAACACCGAGGGCAAAGGCGCGATCAGCATCCAGATGCTCGTCCACGACGCGCTGCGCATGTCGCCCGACCGCATCGTCATCGGTGAGGTTCGCGGCGGCGAGGCGCTCGACCTCCTCGACGCGATGAACACGGGTCACCCGGGCTCAATCTGCACCATCCACGCTGACAGCCCGCGCGACACGCTGCCGAGACTCGTCCGTCTCGCGCTGCGCAACCCGCAGGCGCCGAGAGCGGAGACCGTGCTCGGCGAGATCGTGCACACAGTCGACCTCGTCCTGTACGCGGGCTTCTCCCGATCGCATGGCGCCGCTCGGGCGCGACGCCTGATGTCGGTCGGCACCGTCGCCGGCATTGACGACAGCCGCCCCGCCGTGCAGGAGCTGGTCGCGTTCAGCGAGGACCACGGCTGGCACCGCGTCGGCTCACTGGCCGCCATGCCCGAACGGGTACGCACCAAGCTCGCGCACGTCACCGACCCGGACCGCCTGCTGGACGGCTTCGATGCTTGAGGCAGCCGCCGCTCTCACCGCCGGCGCGTCAGTGGCCGTCGCTGTGCTCGCCGCTTTCGCGCCGCGGGTGCCCGTCGACGAGCTACCCGGCGGGCCCTGGCTCCGCCGGCGCTGGTCGAGATGGTGGGAAGGCGAGGCTGCGCTCGCGCAGCTCGCGGCCGCGATAGCGGGCGCCGTCATCGCGTCATCGGCGACGGGTCTCATAGCCCTCGCCCTGCCCGGCGCCATCGGCTCGGTCGCCCTTGTGCGCATGGTCGTCGGCCGCCGCGCGCACACGACGCGCATCCGCCGCCAGGACGCGGTGCTCGAATCGGTGCGCATGCTGCGCCAGCTCCTCGAGACGGGAGCCGCGGGCGTGCAGCAGGCCATCGCCGTCCTCGCCGAACGCGGACCTGAACCGCTGCGCCAGGAGTTTCGGCTCATCGCCGCCACGTCGCTCGGCCGCCGCCAGGCATGGAACACCGCGCGCGACCGCGTCGCGGAGCCGCTGTTCGACATGCTCGCCGCTGCCGTCCTCGTCCAGCGACCAGGTGGCGGCGAGCTCGCTCCTCTGTTCGCCGACCTGGAAGCGACGGTCGCCGGCGCGCAGGAGGTCGAGCGCGAGGCGGACGCGCTCCAGGTGCAGGCGCGTTCCGCGGCGGCCATCATCGTTTCGCTGCCGGTCGCGTTCCTGCTCGTGCTGTCCGCGCTGCGCTCGCCATACCTCGACGCATTCCACCAGCCGGCCGGCGAGGCCTTTCTGTTGCTGATGCTCGCCGTGATGGGCGTGAGCTACGTATGGATGCGGCGCCTGCTCAGGCTCGACGGGCTCCAGCGCGTGAGGCTCGTCGATGCCTGACGCCTATGTCGCCCCCGCCGCCGTGGTCGCCGGGATTCTTTGCGGATCGGCGGTCATCGCGGCGGCGCGCAACCCGGCGCCGTTCACCTGGCGCTGGCCGGTGCCGCCCAGACTCGATGCGGCCATCCGCAGGGCCGGCTGGTCCGAGACATCCGAGCGTGTAATCGTGCTCACCCTCGTCAGGAGCGCCGTGCTTGCCGCGATCGGATTGAGCTCCGGCCTGCTCTTCGGGCCGAGCGCGGCGGTTACCCTCGCCATCGCCGGCGTGGTCGCGGGTGGCGCATGGTCGGTTTACTCAATCAGCGCCGCTGTCACGGGCCGCCGTGCACGGCTTGCGCGCGAGCTCGCGCCTCTGCTCGAGCTCTTCATCCTCGAGCTGGGCGGCGGGGGCAGCCCGCTCTCGGCGCTCGGATCGGTGACGCTCCAGGTGGACGGCGAGCTGGCCTATGAGCTCCGCCGGATCCTTATCGCGTCGAACGTCCTCGGCTCGCAGCCGTTCGAGTCGCGGCTAAACGACCTCTCCGCAGAGCTTCAGATCCCTGCAATCGCGAGCCTGGCCACGATCGTCGCCGCCAGCCGCGAGTACGGGACCAGCGTCGCGCCGGGCGTGCGCGCACTCGCCTTCGACCTTCGTCAGTCGCAGCGTCGCGAGCTCATCGCGCACAGCCGCCGCGCGCTCAACCACGTCCTGTTCCCCGCTGCCATCGGAGTGCTGCTTCCGTTCCTCTGCATCCTCTTGTTCCCGGCCGTCACGACCCTGCAGGCGAATCTCCGATGAGAAGGCGTCAACACGCCGCCGCCCTGGTCGAGTTCGCACTCGCATGGCCCATCGCGCTGCTCCTCGTTCTGTCCACGGTCGAGGCTGCGGTCTGGGCCGCGGAGGCGTACGCGGCGCATGCCGCAACCGTCGCCGGCGCCAGAGCGGGTGCGATCGCGGGCGGCACAGCGCAGGTGGCGTCCGCGGTCACGCTGCGCACCCTGTCCGCGAGCCTCGTCGGCGTCGTGCCGAGGCCGTGGTGCCCCGGCGCGAGCCCGTCGCCGCCGCCAGTGTGGGTCTGCGCCACCGACCTCGGACAGTCGATCGAGGTCGACGTCGGCGGATCCGTTCCGGCCCTGGTCCCCCTTGTGCCAGGCACCGGGCTCCCGCTGCGCGCCCATGTCGTCCTCGCGAAGGAGAAGTTCATCCGATGAGAGGCCAGGCGCTCGTCGAGCTCGCGCTCTGCGCCCCGGTCATCCTCGTGCTCGCGCTCGGCGCCGTGACGGCGGTTCAGATGCTCGAGGCGGAGAGCGGCCTGGAGGCGGCCACCAGCGCGGCGCTCAGCGCAGCCGTCCGCGCACCAGACGCAAACGCCGCCATAGCCGCGGCACGGTCGAGCTTCGCGTCGCTGATCGCCGGTTATCCGCTGCGCTCGCCATCGATATCGATCTCTGTGGGCGCCTTTGCGCGTGGCTCGCTGCTTACCGCCGACGCGACCGCGACGGTCGACGCGGCTGGAGCACACATCGCGCTTCGAGTCCACGACGCGCTGCGAGTCGAGCGCTGGCGCTCACGACCATGACCTCGCAGCGCGGTCAGGTCCTGGTCTTCGTCGCGCTGGTGCTGCCCATCGTGCTGCTGCCCGCGGCCGCGTTCGCGGTCGACGCCGCATCCGCGGCTGCCGTCCACGCGCGACTCGAGCAGGCCACCTGGAGCGCCGCGGAGTCCGCCGTCCAGCAGATCGACGCCGGCGCGCTGCGCGCGGGCAGAGGCATCACGCTCGATCAGCGATCAGTCGCGGCTTTCGCGCGCGACGCTATCGCCGCCGAAGATCCGAACGCCACCATCGAGCGCCTGGAGGTCGACGGTCTAACCGTGACGATCGAAGCGGCGGAGCGTCTGCAGCTGCCGCTCAACTTCCTCGGTGCGCCGGCGGTGAAGCTCCGCGCGAAAGCGACGGCCCGATTGACGCTCGGCTATGAGAGGCCGAGCAGCTTCTTGCCGTTCTCGGTGAGCACTTTGTGAAGCGCGGCCTCGGGGACGTCCATCGTCGCCAGCTCGTCCAGGCAGCGCTGCGGCTGGATGAACGGGTAGTCGCTTCCGAACACGAACTGGTTCTGCAGCCGGCCCTTCATCTCGCGGATCACCTCGGCGGGGATGTACTTCGGAGCCCACCCCGAGATGTCGATGTAGATGTTGGTCTTGTGCAGCGCCATCGCGAGCAGCTCGAGGTGCCACGGGTAGCCGAAGTGCGCCGCGATGACGTTCAGGCTGGGAAACGCGGCCGCAACCGCGTCCAGCCGGATGGGACGCGCGTAGTCGAGCCCGATGCCCTGCCCGCCTGGCTGGCCGGCGCCGATGCCGCTCGTGCCGGTGTGAAACAGCAGCACCAGCCCCAGCTCCTCGCAGCGTTCGTACAGCGGCCAGAACCTCTCGTCGTCCGGCCGGAACGCCTGCAGTGAGGGGTGCAGCTTGACCCCTTTCAGCCCGAGCCAGGCGATGTGATCTAGTTCGCCGACAGCGAAGTCGCCCTTCAACGGATCCACACTGCCGAATCCGACGAACGTCTTCGGGTGCTCGCGGCACGCCTTCGCGACCACTTCGTTGGGCACGCGTGGACGGCCGGTGGCGGTCTCCGCGTCCCACGCCAGCAGCACCGCCATCACATCGATGGCCTCGTAATCGGCGGCCAGCTCAGCGATCGTCCGCCGCACGACCTTCGACCGGAAGTAGCCCTCGGCCGCCTCGATGTAACCCCTCATCGATACGTCGAGCCAGTCCGGCGTCGGTAGGTGGACGTGGAAATCGATCGCCCTCATGGGCACGGCCGATGATAGTGACCATGGAAGCCTCGCTGCTCGTGCTCGCCGGCGGCGCGAGCCGTCGCATGGGGAGGGCGAAGGCGTGGCTCGAGGTGGGGGACACGATCCTCCTCCGCTGGGTGGTGGACCGGCTCGCTCCGGCGTTTTCCGAGGTCATGATCGCGTTCGCCGAGCCCGAGCAGCTGGAACAGCCCATCCCGTATCGCGTCGTGTTCGACCGCAAGCGCTCGGGCGGTCCGCTCGCGGGTATCGAGGCCGGCCTGCTTGCCGCGCGCCAGGATGCGGTCTTCGTGATCGCGTGCGACATGCCCTACGTCACGGCCGACGTGGCGCACCTGGCGGTCGCGGCTGTGCGAACTTGTGACGCGGCCGTGCCTCGCATCGACGGCCGGCCCGAGCCCGTGTGCGCGGCGTACAGAAAGACGGCGCTGCCCGTCATCAGCGCGGCGCTGGACAGTGGCCATAGACGCGCCGCGGAAGTGCTCGCCGGCATGCAGGTGACGTGGCTGGAGGACATCGACGGCGACGTCGTCCGCAGCCTCAACACGCCTGACGACTACCTGCGTTTCCGGATGTCTGTCGGACCTGGCGATAATTGAGTGGCCCCTTCCCCCAAATGGAGGCTTTGTTGTGAAGATCGTCGTGACCGTCAAGCAGGTGCCGGATCCCAATTCGACCCAGGCCCTGGAGTCTGACAACACGCTCGCGCGCGACAAGGAGGTCGTCCTCGACCCCGGCGACGAGTGCGGCATCGAAGAGGGTCTTCAGCTCAAGGAGGCACACGGTGGCGAGGTCGTGCTCGTGTCGATGGGACCCGAGCGCGCCAGGGATGCGATCCGGAAAGGCCTGTCCATGGGGGCGGATAGGGGCATCCTCATCACCGACGAAAAGCTCGCGGGCGCGGACGCGTTGCTGACAGGCAAGGCGCTCGCTGCGGCCATCAAGGCCGAGTCACCGGACCTGGTCATCTGCGCCACCGAGTCGTATGACGGCAGCACCGGCATGGTGCCTCCGATCCTCGCCGAGCTGCTGGGCCTGCCCCAGCTGACGTTCGCCAAGAAGGTGGAGGTCAACGGGACCAACCTCAAGGTCAACCGCCAGACCGCCGACGGCTACATGGTGGTCGAGGCCGCGATGCCGGCGCTCATCACCGTGACCGCGGCGATCGCCGAGCCACGCTACGCGTCGCTCAAAGGCATCATGGCCGCGCGCTCGAAAGAGGTCAAACAGGTCTCGTTGCAGGATCTCGGCGTCGACGGCGGTGGGCCCGCCGAGACCATCGAGTCGGTCGCCAGCGCGGAGACGCGCAAGGCCGGCTCGATCATCGAGGACGACGGCAATGCGGTCGACCAAATCGTGAAAGTCCTCGCCGAAGCCAAGGTGATCTGACATGGCGAAGGTTTGCGTCTACGCGGAGCTGAGCGAGGGCAAGCTCAACTCGGCCGTCACCGAGATCATGGCCAAAGCGCGCGAGCTTGGCGACGTCAGCGTGGTCGCGCTCGGGACCGGCGCCAAGGAGGCGGCGGCAACGCTCGGCAAGCACGGCGCGAAGGTCGCGTACGTGAACGAGGACAAGGTCTTCGACGATTACCTCGCCGAGCCCGCGACGGACGTAATGCACGCGCTCCAGCAGCAAGACGCGCACGACCTCATCCTCTTCAGCTTCACGAGCGACTCGCGCGACGTCGCAGGCCGCCTCGCGGCCCGACTCGGCACCGGCCTCATCTCCAACGCCTCCGACATCAGCGCGGAGGGCGGGAGCTTTGTCGCCAAGGTGCCCTACTTCGGGGGCGCGAAGCTGGCCTCGATGAAGGCCAACGGCAAGCCGGCGATCGTCCTCGTCAGGCCCAAGTCTTTCGAAGCATCGGAGACCGGAGGCAGCGCCGACGTCAAAGACGCGCCAGGTTCTGTGAGCGACGGCTCCAAGCGCGCGCACATCCTGGAACGCGTCACCGAGGCTTCCGAGAAGGTGAAGCTCGAGGACGCGCGGGTGGTCATCAGCGGGGGGCGGGGGATGGGCGGGCCCGACAACTTCCCGCTGCTCGAGGACCTCGCCAGCGCGCTCGGCGGCGCGGTCGGCGCGAGCCGCGCGGTGGTCGACGCCGGATGGGTGCCCTACTCGATGCAGGTCGGCCAGACCGGCAAGTCGGTGCGGCCCGGCGTTTACATCGCGGTCGGCATCAGCGGCGCGATGCAGCACACCGTCGGCATGAAGACCTCGAAGGTCATCATCGCGATCAACAAGGATGCGGAGGCGCCGATCATGAAGATCGCCGACCTCGGCGTCGTCGGCGACGCGCTGAAGATCGTGCCGGCTCTGACCGCCGCGGTCAAAGCCAAGAAAGGCAAGTCCTAGACCACGGACAGGGACGAGGCCGAGCGCCTCGCCGCCGAGCGCGCGGCGCTGAGGGAAGCGAGGGACTTCGAGGCCGCCGACTCGATACGTGCGCGGCTCAACGACGCCGGATGGGAAGTTCTCGACGGGCCTTCAGGCAGCGAGCTGCGTCCACTCCGCGCCCAATCGCCCTCCGTCGCTGCCGGCGCACCACGTCGGGTGACTCTGCTCACCGTCGTTCACGGCTGGAAGCCCGACGCGGAGCGCTGGCTTCTCTCGGTCTTCACTCGCAGCACGGCTGATTTCGAGGCGCTCATCGTCGACAACTCTGGCGACGAGGGGATCGCCTCATGGCTGGACAGCCGCGCGGCGGAGCGGCTTCGCGTCATCCGTCTCGATCCGCCGCTCGGTTTCGGCGCCGCCGTCAGCGCCGGCATCGAGGCGGCCGCCGGCGAGGTCTGCGTCCTGTTCGACCAGAGCGTCGAGCTGAAAGGAGACGCGATCACGCCGCTGCTGACCGCGCTTGACGATCCGTCTGTGGTCGTGGCCGGACCGTTCGGGGTGCGGGCCAAGGGCACGCTGAAGGAGTTCGAGGAAAGCGCCGGTCCCGACGTGGACGCGATCGAGGGCTACTTCATGGCGTTCCGCCGCGCCGACGCGCTGGCGGCCGGCGGCTTCGATCCGAAGTTCCGCTTCTACCGCATCGCCGACATCGAGTTCAGCTTCCGCCTTCGCGAACACGGGGGCCGCGCGGTCGTCGTGCCGGACCTGCCGGTCGTGAAGCATGAGCACCGCCTGTGGGAGGCGACCGAGCCTGCCGAGCGCGACCGGCTTTCGCGCCGAAACCTGTACCGGTTTCTGGACCGATGGAGGGATCGCACCGACCTTATGGTCGGGGAGTCCCAGCCGCCTCAATAGAATTCCCATCGGTGGCCGACGAATACAAGAGCCGGGTGACGGACCTGCACGCGCGCAGGAAGAAGAACCTGGGGATGGGCGGCGCTCAGCGCATCGCCAAGCAGCACGAGAAGGGCAAGCTCACGGTTCGCGAGCGGATCGACCTGCTCTTCGACAAGGGCACGTTCGTCGAGCTGGGCTTGCTGGCGGAGCAGCAGCCGATTCGGGGCATCGAGCCCTCGCCTGACGGCTCACCAGCGGACGGCGTGGTCACAGGCCACGGCGAGATCGACGGCCGCCAGGTGTGGGTCATCGCCTATGACTTCACAGTGATGGCGGGCTCGATGGGTGCCGTTGGCGAGCAGTTCAAGGCCGCGCGCGTGCGCGAGCTGGCCCTCCGTTATCGCAAACCGATCGTGTGGCTGCTCGACTCCGCCGGCGCGCGCATCCAGGAGGCGTCGGGCTCGACGTTCGCCGGCACTGGCTGGCTCTTCTACGACCAGGTTGTGATGTCGGGCGTGATCCCGCAGGTCGCGGCGATGCTGGGGCCGTGCGCTGCCGGCACCGCGTACATCCCGGGACTGGCGGACTTCGTGCCGATGGTCAAGGACACGTCGTCGATGTCGCTGGGCGGCGCGCGCCTGGTGAAAGCGGCGACGGGCGAGGATGTGACCGACCACGACATGGGCGGCTCGCAGGTGCACTGCTACGAGTCGGGAGTGGGGGACAACGAGGTCGACGACGACGCGGCGTGCATCGCGTCGGTGCGCCGCTTTCTTTCTTATCTGCCCTCCAACAACTCGGAGCCGCCGCCGCGCATGCCGTCGGACGACCCGCCTGACCGCCTGGTCGATGGCCTCGAGAAGATCGTGCCGAGCAACCCGCGTGCCGCCTACGACGTGAAGCGGGTGATCAAGTCGGTGTTCGACGAGGACTCATGGTTCGAGGTCAAGCCGACGTGGGCCAAGAACATCGTGATCGGATTTGCCCGCGCCGGCGGCCACCCGGTCGGTGTGGTCGCGAACCAGCCGATGGCGAAGGGCGGGATTCTCGACTCCGATTCCGCGGACAAGGCTGCGCGCTTCATCCGCATGTGCGATGCGTTCAACGTGCCCCTCGTCTATCTGATGGACGTGCCGGGCTTTATCGTGGGGTCGCAGGTGGAGAAGGAGGGCATCATCCGCCATGGCGCGAAGATGCTCTACGCGACTTCGGAGGCGACCGTGCCGAAGATCACGATCATCATGCGCAAGGCGTACGGCGCGGGCTACTACGTGATGTGCGGCAAGGGCTACGGACCGGACGTGCTGGTCGCGTGGCCGCTCGCCGAGATCTCAGTGATGGGACCCGAGGGTGCGGTGAACATCATCTTCAACAAGCAGATCGAGGCTGCGAGCAACCCAGAGGAAACCCGCGCCCAGCTGCTCGACACCATCCGCGCCCAGATCAACCCTTACCTGGCCGCCGGTTGGGCGATGATCGACGACGTGATCGACCCCGCCGAAACTCGCCGGGTCATCGTCCACGGCCTCGAGCAAGCCCGCACCAAAAAGGTCGACCGCCCGTGGCGCAAGCACGGCAACATCCCGGTATGAAGCCCGCCGCCAGCGCCACGGCCACACCCCTGGCGGGGCCCTCCCTCCTCCCGGCGACCTCCCCCTCGCCAACGCACCACGCAGCAACGAATTTGCGCGAACTGAAAGCGCAAGACAACCCAGCCTGTTAAGGCCGTGACCAGGACCATCATCACCGCCGCCCTCACCGGCGTCCTCGCGACCCGCGACCAATGCCCGGCCATCCCGTACAGCCCGCGCGAGATCGGTGAGGAGGCAGCGAGGGCCGCGCAAGAGGGCGCGGCCATCGTCCACATCCACGCCAGGACCCCCGAAGGCGGCCCCGACTGGTCCGTCGAAACGTTTGCGCATATCTACACAGAGGTGCGAGCGCGATCGGACGTGATCGTCAACTTCTCCACCGGCGCCGTCGGCATCCCCGCCGAGCAGCGCATCGCCCACATCAGTGAGCTCAAGCCCGAGATGGCCGCCCTGAACATGGGCAGCATGAACTACGCGATCTACTCAGAAAGAAGAAAAGAGTTCATCCACGACCACGTGTTCGCCAACCCCTTCAAAGACATCAGCTTCTTCCTGAAAACCATGAATGACGCGAACATCCGCCCCGAGCTCGAATGCTTCGACACCGGCCACATCGGCAACACCCGCCCGCTCATCCACCAGGGAATCCTCAACCCGCCCTACCAGTTCAGCCTCATCATGGGCGTGCTCGGCGGCATCCCCGCCTCCACCCGCCACCTCATCGACCAGGTAGACACGCTCCCGCCACAATCGCACTGGCAGGTCATCGGCATCAGCCTCGCGCAGTGGCCGCTCGTCGCCGCGGCCATCACCATGGGCGGCAACGTGCGCGTCGGTCTCGAAGACAACTTCTACCTGGAGGAAGGGCGGATGGCGAAATCCAACGGCGAGCTCGTTGCGAAAGCCGCGCGCATGTGCAAGGAGCTCGGGACCGAGGTCGCGTCACCGGCCGACGCGCGCAAGCAGCTTGGACTCGAGCCAGAACCGAGGCCCGCGCCGGCCATGCACCGGACCAAATAGATGGAGGTCAAGGCAGAGCTCGTCGGCAGCGTCTGGAAGATCACCTCGAAGCCCGGCGACCAGGTGGCCGAGGACGATGTGCTCATGATCCTCGAGTCGATGAAGATGGAGATTCCCGTGACCGCCCCCAAGCCAGGACGCGTGACAGAGATCCGCGTCAAAGAAACCGACGTCGTGAAGGAGGGCCAGGTTCTGGTGGTTTTGGAGTGAGCGAGTTGCCAGTCAAGGTCAAGGTCCAGGAGAGCGCCAGCCAGGTCGTGTACACGGACGCCGTGCTGATCAACGGCAACCCACTCGGCTTCGTCCTCAACTTCGGGCAGTGGGCGCCCGAGGAGCCCGGGCTGGTCCGCGTCTACTCGCGCGTGGGCATGAGCCCCAATCACTTGAAACTGCTCTCGCAGCTGCTCTCGCAGAACGTGCAGGCGTACGAAGAGCGGTTCGGCGCGATGGTCGTCACCGAAGACCGCGCCGCCAACGCTCACCGCATCGGCTTCGACACCGAGCCACCCAAGCCCGCTCGTTGACCGCAGCCCAGCTCCTGCTCCGCTATCAGGCGCTGGTTGATCGAGAGCGCGCGCTCCGCGAGTCGATCGCAGCCACCGAAGCGAGGCTGGAGTCGGATCCCGCCATCGTCGAACGCGAGGACACGCTGGCTTCGGCCCGCGCCAAGCAGGACGAGGTCGCCGGCCGCCTGCGTGAGTCGGACAAGGTGCGCGAGGAGCATCGCTCCCGCCTTCGTTCGCGACAGAAGGAGCTCATGAGCGGCCGCATCCGCAACCCGACCGAGCTCATGCAGATGTCCGATGAGGTCGCGCACATGAAGGCTCGCTTCGTCGAGGAGGAGGAGGCCCAGCTGCGGATCATGGAGGACGCCGAGGCCGCCGACGAATCGGTTCGCTCGGCGACCAAAGAGCTCGAGGACGCAAGACGCACATCCACCGAAGAAGAACCCGGCCTGCGCACCCAGCTCGCCGAGTGGAATACGGAGCTCGCCGACGTCATCACTGAGAAAGACGCGATCTGGGCCCAGGTGCCGCCGCGCGACCAGGCGCTCTTCAGCCGCATCCGCGTCCGGCCTCCGATCGCGCGGGTGAACGGCACCCAGTGCGCGGCATGCCACGTCACCGTCACCTCGTCGGGCATGCAGATCCTGCGCAAGGGTGACGCGCTCGTTCAGTGCGAGAACTGCGGCCGCATCCTCGCCGCCAGTTGACGAAGTTCCTGCGCCTCCGCACGGATGGCGCGTCCCGCGGCAATCCAGGACCCGCGGCCGCGGGCATCGTCATAGAGGACGAGGACGGCATGAAGCTGAAGGCCATGCACCGCTGGCTGGGGGTTATGACCAACAACGAGGCCGAGTACCACGCCCTCATCGACGGTCTCAAAGCGGTCGAGTCGTGGAAGCCCGACACGCTCGAGGTGTGCCTCGACTCCAAGTTGATAGTCGAGCAGGTGAACGGAGGCTATCGGGTCAAGGAGGAGCGCCTTAAGACGCTCAACGCTCGCGCGAAAGAGCTGCTGGCTTCGTTTCCGGACGTCAAGGTTAAGCACGTTGGGCGCGAACAGAACAAACGCGCCGACTACCTCGCCAACCAGGCTCTCGACGAGCATGGCAAGGGTTAGCTACTCGGTCAGCACGGACCTGGACCCAAAGGTCGTCTGGGACGCCCTCACCGAGTTTGGGCCAGGGCGCGCCGAGCTGTGGCCCGACCTCTCTCCCGAGTCGTTCAAGGTGCTCGAGCGCGGCGACGACTGGGCGCGCGTCAAAGAGGGAACCGCGAGCCTCGGCATCTGGTCGATCGAGCGCTACGAGTGGAAGGAGCCTGTGATCACCGCGACCGTCGAGGAGGCCAACGCCGCCCAGACGGGCGGCACGTGGCGGATGGAGGTCCAGCCCGGTCCCAGCGGCGGCTCCATCCTGACGATCAGCATGGACCGCAAGGCCAAGGGCTTCGTCGGCCACATCATCCACGGCATCTTCCAGGTCACCAACGGCCGGTTCCTCGCGGCCAGGACGCGACGCATGCTCGCGAACATCCATGGGTAGACTTACTGCCGGGCCGAGGCGGACGGGTGACCGCCGGCGAAGTAAATAGCGTTGGAGGAAAGTCCGGGCTCCGCAGAGCAGGGCGCTGGGTAACACCCAGTCGGGGCGACCCGAAGGAAAGTGCCACAGAAATCAAACCGCCACGAGGGCCTGTCTCTAGAGAGGTTCTCGGGGTAAGGGTGAAACGGTGGGGTAAGAGCCCACCGGCGGCAGGGCGACCTGCCGGCCAGGCAAACCCCGTCCGGAGCAAGACCAAGTAGGAGGGCGTCCCCAACCCCGTCCGGAGCAAGACCAAGTAGGAGGGCGTCCCCTTCGGGGGATAAGGCTGCTCGCCGAGCTCTCGGGTATCGGTCGCTGGAGTCGCCGGGCAACCGGCGTCCAAGACAGATGGTCACCATCCCGCAAGGGACACAGAACCCGGCTTATCGCCGCTCTCGGCCCACCTTCTGTATCCCCAAAACCGCAAGTTGCGGGCGGCAGATTGCGGTCTCTGCTTCACATCTGGCAACGGCGCGAGGCTTGGCGGACTCGATACAAGGGTGCCGCCTCACAGTAAGTCGCTGGCCAACCTTCTGTGCACCCACGCGCAGTGGTGCCTGAGGACGCACGGGCCAGTGCCATGAGGCACGCGGTTCGAATCCCGGAGCCCGATTTCGCCCTTTCTAAGCGATGGAGCCCGGCCGATGCC
>WNGK01005214.1_pt1 | contig 28195 bp, 24 predicted proteins | sample 5400601 | NCBI WGS metagenome assembly WNGK01 (sample SAMN13153376, study PRJNA577476) | soil metagenome | isolation source: 60 cm soil or saprolite under Garry oak tree replicate 1 | place: USA:California | collected 2016-06-15
TAGTCTCCCCTCACTACGCACTATTGGAGGGCCACGACCGCTTTTCGCGACTGCCGCAATCGACGGCACGCAAGTTCCAGCCACTGCATAGAGATTCCTGCGACTTCCCGTCACCTATCGAGCTGTTCAGCAAGATCGGTGTGCGCGAGTGGTTTGCGCCGTTGCGCTCTCGTGCGGATGCGGAGACTTCGAAGCGCTACTGCATCGAGAAGGAAGCGCGCACGCTGCCGACATTCGCGCTCCAGGTGGTTGAACGACGGTCGGCTGGCAGGCGAGCGGTGTTCGACCTGGCGGTGAACGATCTGCACGCCTTCGTGGCAGGCACAGTAGCGGTCCACAATTGCATCGGAAATAGTGGTCCTTTGCCGGAGCCTGTTGCTGAAGCAGTGCAGGATAACGACCTTGTTGTAGCTGCTGTGTTGAGCGGCAACCGTAACTTTGAAGGGCGTATCCATCCCCAGGTGCGTGCCAGTTTCCTGGCTTCTCCACCCTTAGTTGTGGCCTATGCCCTCGCAGGGACTGTGGACATCGACCTGACAAAAGACCCTATTGGGACGGATGTCAACGGTGAAGCGGTCTACCTGCCCGATATTTGGCCTACACAGGAAGAGGTGCGTCAAGTCGTCAGCACGTCGGTCACTCCCGAACTGTTTTCCAGGAACTATGCATCTGTGTTTGAAGGCGATGAGCACTGGCGTTCATTGGCCAATTCCAGTGGCGAGCTTTTCGCCTGGGACCCCAACTCGACGTATATCCAGGAGCCGCCTTTCTTCCATGGCATGTCCACTGAGCCTGAACCTGTGAAGGACATTCGTGGAGCCCGGGTATTGGTCATACTCGATGACTCCATCACGACGGACCATATCTCGCCTGCGGGTAGCTTCGCCCCTTCCAGTCCGGCTGGTCGTTACCTGATAGAGAAGGGCGTCGAGAAGCGTGACTTCAACACCTATGGAGCGCGGCGTGGTAATCACGAAGTGTTGGTGCGCGGCACCTTTGGTAATATTCGCCTGCGCAATCGCCTGACGCCCGGTAAAGAAGGTTACTATACCCTCCATCTGCCTGATGGAGAGGAGACCACCATCTACGAGGCATCCGTGCTCTACCAGCAGGAAGGCGTACCTCTGCTTGTCATCGCTGGCAAGGAATATGGCTCTGGCAGCTCGCGTGACTGGGCCGCTAAAGGACCCTTGCTCCTGGGTGTGAGAGCGGTCATTGCCGAGAGCTTCGAGCGTATTCATCGCAGTAACCTCGTCGGTATGGGTATCCTACCCTTGCAGTTCACAGAGGGCGAGAACAAAGAGTCGCTGAGCCTGACCGGTAAAGAGGTTTACGACATCGAAGGCATTGAACAGGGCCTGAAGCCACACCAGGAAGTGACGGTGAAAGCCACCCGCGAGGACGGCTCTACCTTCTCCTTCAAGACAATGGCGCGCTTGGATAGCCCTATCGACGTGACCTACTACGAAAACGGCGGCATCTTGCTTACAGTGCTGAGAAAGCTGTTAAAGGCGTAACTACACGCTAGCGTCCTCACAGCCGCAGACAATTCGCCGGCGTCTTATGTGAGTGGCGGACCTGGCAGCCGCAGGCTGCCAGGTCCGCCACTCACAAATCAATGGGCGAGTCGCCGCAGGCGACGAGAAGACCTGAATAGTTACAATTTATTTTAGTCCAATTTGCACGTCTATATTGATGAAGCCCTTAATTTATCGCTACCATTTGTAACCTCTATCACTGTACAATTGTTTATTGGTTCATAGTATTGCCTCAGTTACCGTGCTAACCTTGCAGAAGAGTTAGTGGTGGCATCTATGCTCCCCTTTGAGACAGGAGAGTATTTGACATGTTCAATGCGCATATGTGCATATCTTCCGTTGACGTTCTTTGCATAATCTTGGTATACTATGAATGCTCATCAAAATAATCATACTTTCAGAATACGGCCCTTCTTCTCCGAGGTCAATTTAATGCCAAAAGAGAACAGCTACATCGGTAAACAGATTGGTAATTACCGGATTATCGAAGAACTCGCCAGTGGCTCCTTTGGACGAGTGTATAAGGGAGTACACATCTTTCTCTCGAAGCGGGTCGTCGCGATCAAACTGCTGCAGCGGATGTACCTGGGATCACAGAAGGAACGTGAAGGCTTTCTCCAGGAAGCTCAGTTTCTTGAGATACTCAAACATTCCCACATTCTGCCCATCTATGACGTTGGTATTGACGATGGCAGCCCCTATTTTGTGGCTGAGTACGCACCCAATGGCTCACTGAGGGACCTTTTAGAACAACGCTATCCCCATCCCTTACCGGTAGATGAGGCTGTGAGAATTCTCACGCAGGTGGGAGATGCCCTCTATTATGCTCACCAGCAGAATATTATTCACCGTGACCTCAAGCCGGAAAATATTCTTTTCGATGCGAAAGGTGAAGCACTTCTCGCTGACTTCGGCATTGCTGTCGTGCTTGAAACGGCAAGAACGTCTCCGGTGAATCTGGTTGGCTCCCCTTTATACATGGCACCTGAACAATTTGATGGGATGCTCAGTATAAGAAGCGATCAGTATGCTTTAGCCTGCATCGCGTATGAAATGGTGACAGGGCGCAATCCGTTTCTTGCTCCCAGCGCAGTTGCCATGGCCCTCAAGCATAAGTTGGAACAGCCGGTTGCCCCGACCCAATTCAATACCTATCTGCCCGTACCTGTTGAGCAGGCTATCCTTAAAGCCATGTCTAAGGAACGCAGTGAGCGCTACCCTGACGTTTCGGCTTTTATTGCCGCGTTACACATGTCCTCTGTGCAAAAGAGCAAAGAACAATGGTTGGATGAGGGCAATCAGCTCTATAACCATGCCCATTACCAGGAAGCGTTGCAGGCTTATGAACGAGCCATTCAGCTTGATCCAGGCTTTGCAGAAGCGCATGATGCCAGGGGAGATGCGCTCTTTTGTCTCAATCGCTCTCAAGAAGCGCTCGCAGCTTATGAACGAGCCATTCAGCTTGATGCCAGGTATGCTCATGCCTATGAAGGGAAAGGCAGTTTACTTTATGACCTCAAGCATTATCATGAAGCTTTAGAAGCCTATGAGCAGGCCATTCGCCTTGATCCCACTTCTGCCAGTGCCTATAACGGCAAAGGTGATGCCCTCTATTATCTCAAGCGCTACCACGAGGCTCTCTTAGCTTACGAGCGGGCAATTCAGCTTGATCCCAGCTACGTCACGGCCTATAATGGCAAGAGTTGGACGCTCTGGCAACTCAAACGTTTTGAGGAAGCTCTCATTGCCTATGAGCAAGCCATACGCCTGGACCCCTCTTGTGCCTCTACCTACAATGGAGAGGGCAATACTTTGTACGATCTCGATCGTTACCAGGAGGCCCTGGTGGCCTATGAGCAAGCTATCCAGCTTGACCCCAAACTTGCTTATGCCTACGATGGCAAGGGATGGGCACTTTGGCAGTTGAAACATTATGGGGAAGCTTTAGAAGCCTTTCAACTGGCTCTGGTGCTCAATCCCCACTATGCCTCTGCTTACCATGGCAAAGGCCATGTCCTCTACGATCTCAAGCGTCCTCATGAGGCTGTAGCCTCCTACGAGCGTGCCATGCAACTGAAGCCCCATCTTGCCGAGGCTTATAACGATAAGGCCTCTGTTCTCTACGAGTATCAGCACTACGAGGAAGCTCTTGCCGCCTATGAGCAGGCCATTCAACTGCAGCCAAACAACGCAGTTCTTTACAACTACAAGAGCAGGACGCTGAAACAACTTGGGCGGTTAAAAGAGGCCCACCAGGCCTATGAAAAAGCCAGGCAGTTGGGGTATACGTTAAAAGAGGCCCACCAGGCCTATGAAAAAGCCAGGCAGTTGGGGTATACTGGGTAGCAGAAACGAAATATCAAAACCTTCGTTTCAATCAAGAAGAAGCTTGGAGAAAATGGAGAATGAGTTACGCCACCGCCCGTCGTCGTGGTGTGAACAGTGAGGTAAATAAACTATACCCTGAAGATCGTGCTATCCATGAATGGTTTCGCTTTGTACTCTCTTTCCCTCCTCACTTAGTTCGTGAATATGTTGAAAAATTTGGTCTAGAACCTCATAATCGTGTCTTAGATCCTTTCTGTGGCACAGGTACTGTACTTGTTGAGTGTAAAAAGCTAGGTATTTTGAGTGTAGGGATCGAAGCTAACCCGATGGCTCATTTTGCTAGCCAGATAAAAGTAGATTGGAGCGTTGACCCTGTCCATTTGGTTGAACATGCTTGCGAAGTCGTCAAAAAGGCATTAGCAAAGCTTCAGTCGGAAGGAATTGAGGATGTTGCCTTCTTCCAGGTTGTTCGCAATGATCACCCACTACGATCATTGCCACCTGAGACTTTGAAACTACTATTGACGAACTCGATCAGCCCATTACCCTTGCATAAAACGCTGGTACTACTTGATTGCCTTGAGCAATACCGTGACGAGCGGTATTATCGCCATGAACTGTTAGCACTTGCCAAAGCCCTAGTTTACTCCATTAGTAATTTACATTTCGGGCCTGAGGTTGGTGTTGGTCCTGCAAAGCACGATGCTCCTGTAATTTCCCTCTGGCTTGCTGGCGTCCGTGCTATGGCTAGCGATTTGCGTAAGGTACAGAGTACGGAAAATATTTCAGCTGAAGTTCATCTAGCCGATGCTAGAAATATTATTCAGATCCTCGAACCTAACTCGGTTGATGCAGTAATTACTTCGCCGCCGTACCCCAACGAAAAAGATTATAGTCGCACAACACGGCTTGAGTCAGTTCTACTAGGATTCATTCGCAGCAAGGCTGATTTGCAGGCACTTAAGCGTGGATTAGTGCGCTCAAATACACGTGGCGTCTACAAGGAGGATGACGATGACCAGTGGGTGGTAGGGTATCCTGAGGTACAACGCATCGCTGATATTATTGAAGCACGTCGTATTGAGCTTGGCAAAACGTCTGGTTTTGAGCGGTTATACGCGAAAGTGACCAGACTGTATTTCGGAGGTATAGCACGGCATTTGGCGACTCTACGCATAGCACTTCGTCCAGGTGCCAAATTGGCATATGTTGTCGGTGACCAAGCATCCTACCTGCGTGTCATGATTCCAACAGGGCAACTTCTGGCAGACATTGCTCAATCTCTCGGTTATGAACTGGTTAGCATTGACTTGTTCCGAACTCGCTTAGCCACTGCTAGCAAAGAACAGTTGCGCGAGGAAGTGGTGGTCCTGCGCTGGCCAGGAACGCCTCATGTGGCTGTCCAAATGGGCGATTCTGTGCAATAATAACCCATCAGTTGCATTGGAAAGAGAAATCGCAAGATAGGAGTGGTGAATGGCAGATCTTCCAGTCCCGAGGAAGTTGACCCGATACCAGCAGATTATGGAACGCATATTATTCTGGCACTACCAGGATGGTACTCGTGAAATCGTGTTTGAGCGAACGGATATGGAACGTGCAGCTCAAGAGCTAGGCATAAATCTTCCGAAGAATCTTGGTGACATTCCTTACACCTTCCGCTATCGAGGCATGTTACCTGAATCAATTCGGGCCAAGGCTCCTGAGGGCGAAGATTGGATTATCCGATCGTTTGGTCGGTCACGTTATCGCTTTGTGGCAACGTCAGTAGTAAATATTGTGCCGAAGGAGATGTTTGCTCAGACAAAGGTGCCAGACTCCACACCTGGAGTGATTGAGATGTATGCTTTGGGCGATGAACAAGCCCTTTTAGCGAAGCTTCGCTATAACCGACTGATAGACATATTTACAGGTGTAACATGTTATTCACTTCAAAGCCATTTACGTACAACTGTACCGAACATTGGGCAGGTGGAGACAGATGAAATTTACATCGGTATAGACCGAAGAGGAGCACATTATGTCTTCCCTGTACAGGCAAAAGGTGGAAAGGATAAACTGGGTATTGTGCAGGTTGAGCAAGACTTTGCGCTATGCGCAGTTAAATTCCCTTCTCTTATCTGCCGACCTATCGCAGCCCAATTTATAGAGAATGATCTCATTGTTCTGTTCGAGTTTGAGGAAGGTGAGCAAGGCGTGGCAATCGCTTCAGAGAAACACTATCGCCTAGTATCACAAGATGGTATCACTTCGACAGATTTGGATGCTTATCGCACTCGTTCAGATTAGTGAAGTATCGCATGATTCAATTGTTGACGCTTTCAAGTGTACTGGTTATACTGTTTTCACATACGTATAAAAGAATAATTAGTTTTTAAGGTGATCAGTATGGCAAGCATGAATAGCTATATTGGCAGACAGATAGGTAACTATCGTATAGTGAAAGAAATTCCTGGTGGTGGATTTGCTAGTGTGTTCCTGGGTCAGCACATTGTTTTCACTGATCGCCCCATCGTTGCTATCAAATTGTTGCATGCTCATCTTGCTTCTCAAGAGGAGTCTGATCGGTTTCTCCAAGAAGCTCGTTTCCTGGAAAAACTCAAGCATCCACACATTCTACCTATTATTGATGCTGGCATACAGGGTGGTTTGCCATACTTGGTAGCTGAGTACGCCACTAAAGGATCTTTGAGAGACCGTTTGTTACGTCAATCACCGAAGTTATTGTTAGCAGAAGAGATCATAACCATCCTTTCGCAGATTGGACAAGCACTTCAATATGCGCACACGATGAATATAGTTCATCGTGATCTCAAACCGGAAAACGTTTTGTTTAACATCAAAAATGAAGCGCTTCTTGCTGACTTTGGAATTGCCACTGTACTAGAAACGGCAAGGACCAAACATGCTGACGTGAGTGGTTCTCCTTCTTATATGGCACCAGAGCAGTTTGATGGCAGCTGTATCGCCTACGAACTTGTTACAGGACGTAAACCATTCATTGCTGCCAATCCAAGTATGGAAGTAATGTGGTATCAGCATGCCACAGTAAATCCAATTCCTCCTACACAGCTTAATTCTCAATTGCCTAAATATATTGAGCAGGCTATTCTCCAAGCAACGGCGAAAAATCGTGCAAATCGCCATACTGATGTCTTTGCATTCATTTCAGCACTACACAAGTCTGCTAAACAGTGGCTCGATGAGGGTAATGCTCACTATACAGCTAAGCACAACACAGAAGCATTGATGGCCTATGAACAGGCTATTCAGCTTGATTCCAACTTTGCTCTTGCTTACAATGGTAAAGGAAACGTTCTATGGGTGCTCAAACGCTACGAAGAGGCCCTGGCCTACTATGAGCGGGCTATTCAGCTTGATCCTAACAATGCTATGTTTCAAGGCAATAAAGGACTTGTACTTCAAGACCTCAAGCGTAATGAGGAAGCGCTAACAGCTTATGAGCGAGTTATTCAACTTGATCTCAACTTCACTGACGCCCGTCATGGTAAGGAGAAAGCACTAGCTGGACTCAAGGAATACGAAAAAGTGCTTGGTACTGAGAGAAAAGAAAATAACAATACAGGGCAAGTCATCTATCTCAGCCCAGAAGAAGAGTTAACCAATGTATGGGAACGCTTGGAGCGCATACCAACTCAGCGTATCTCTCTGGTTGTTCCAGCTCAGACACAAATGCGTAGCCACGTCACTTGGCGGCTCCTTCATGCTCGTGCACGAGAACTGAACAAAGAGATCTTAGTCATCAGCTCTAACCGTCAGATTCGTTCAGCGGTCAAGGCTGTTGGTTTTAAGGTTGCTGACTCATTGGAAACCCCTCCTAGCAGTCGGCCACGCCCTGGTAGTCGCCCAGGCCGTACAAGCTTAGGAGGAAAAACGTCGGCACGACTACGCACCCCTCCTGCGAGAAGTCTACCCAACCAGCAAACAAATGAGCCTAATGTACAGCAGCCTGATCAATAACTTTTCCGCCAGTATTCTTACGTTAACCCGCGATGCTTCATCCTTCCGAAAGAAGGTGAAACTCTTGATCAATGTGAGGGTAGGTATCCAGTGGCAGATGGTGTAGCTGGGAGTTTCTTAGCTGGTTACTGGGTACAAATCATCGCCAGAGGAGATACTTCTTGGAAGCATCTCCGCACCAATACAGAACAGAGCTACTTTGAGGAGATTGTTCGCAAAGAACGTACACAAAGACGGATGGAAGATGATGATATGACCATGCTTGTAATTCCCATTGTTTAGTAACATTGCCATTATGTGAAACTACATTCAATGGATTTATAAAGCTCGCAGAGATGCTAATTTAGTAGGCGTATTCAGATCATCTAAAACGTAGCCTTTCCTCTTACCCTTCGCTACTTCTCGGAAGCCAAGTTTCTCTAGAATAGTCTGATCTAAAGGCGTCCTGGCAAGTGCATAAAAGCTGGCGATATCGTAGCGATTGGTTAAGGCTACGGCCCATCTAATCGCGTTTCTGAGAAGAAATCTACCACGTTCCACATCTACCGCTTTGTTCCTTGATAAAATGATGGTTATCCCTACAGCATAGACCGAAAGTCGCCTGTCCCCCCATTTTCTGATCGCTCTATCCGGTATCTGCTTCACTGTCATTTTACCCTCGACGAGGGCCTTGCTGGTGTTCTCATCCAGGGGCAGCAAAGTAACCATGCCTACCAGCTTTGTTCCATCTTTCACGCTCATAGAGATATCGGGGTTGATATCTCTCCATTCCAGCGCGCGCCGGTAAGTAATACTCTCCTCGTTTGTTTTCTGCTCTTGCTCTATGGCTGTCCATAGGTCTGAATTGGTTGAAGGGGTAAAGATGAGCCGAATAGTCCCCCGCTTTTTCTTGCGTTCCCGCATTAAGTGTAAATGGATTGCTTCTTTCGGAAACTTCCGATTTCTCTTTCCGCCCACAGAAGGAATGATGCCAGCCTCGACTTCGCGATAAAAGGTAGATTTGGACTCCCTTAACACCTTCATAGCTTCTTTGGCTGTATAGTATTCGTCGTTCATCTGTCCCTCCGTACGGCCAAGTCTACTTTAGGAGTTCGGCAGAAAGAACTAACAATTTAGGGAGCAAAAAAGTATATGGTTCTATTGATTAATATGAGAATAATAAGTATAATGGGACTAAGTGCTGATTCTGGTGAGAAAGGGGATAATAGATATGATCAGTGAGAAGCCGACCTTCAAAGAACTGCTAAGGAAACACAAAATTGCTTTGGGTGCAGTAGCGGCCCAGGCTGGCGTTGAAATTAGTAGAGCATACACCATGGAACAAGGGGGGATGATACATGGAGTCTATGCTGACGCTCTACTTGCGGCGCTCTCTCACTTAACAGGGCAGAATTACACCCGCGACAACGTTGGGGGAATCTACCTGCATAACGAATACCATGACGGACCTTACCCGCCTCTTGGTATCAAGTTACGGTAAAAATAAACAGGCACCTCCAGGGCAAGCCGCAAGCTTGCCCTGGAGGTGCCTGTTTATTTTCTATTTACACCTTCTCCTCCTCCGCCAACCTTTCCAACTCCGTCGCCTCTGCATCAAGGGGTAGTACCTGGCAGGCATTGGGCGGGAACGAGAGCACCACTGGCTGCGCCACATAGAAATCGCGGGCCTGCTGGCTGGGAACATCAGCGGTCAACGTCGTTCCCTCATTCACCCGTACATGGAAGCGCGTGAATGGCCCCAGGAAAGTGCGTAACTCAATAGTACCGGCAATCACATTGCCGGTACTATTGGAACTATAGTCTGCGGTCTCATCGCGGCTGTGAACATTTACCTCTTCGGGACGTACCAGGACTAACACGTGGTCACCGTTGTGCAAGTTCTGCATCGGTGGGACATGCAGCGTCTGGTTTTCAACCCGGCAGAGGCCGTCTGCGGCTGATTCTAGCACGCCTTTGAAGTTGTTACTGGTGCCGACAAAGGTTGCTGCGAAGACGGTACGAGGATTGCTGTAAATCTCTTCTGGCTGGTCAAGTTGTTCGATCTTGCCTTTTGCCATCACCGCAATACGGTCGGAGATCGCCAGGGCCTCTTCCTGATCGTGTGTAACGTAGATGGCTGTCATCTTGAGTCGCTGCTGAATGGAACGAATTTCGTTGCGTAGCGAGACACGCACCTTTGCATCGAGTGCGGACAGTGGCTCGTCAAGCAAGAGCATTTTCGGTTCCACGGCCAGCGCACGAGCGAGAGCAATACGCTGCTGCTGGCCGCCAGACAGTTGATGTGGGTAGCTTCCGCCCTTGTCGCTCAAACCGACCAGTTCAAGCAATTCTGCACAGCGTCGCTTGATAACGTCTCTGGGTTGTCGCCTGATGGACATACCAAAGGCAATATTTTGCTCGGCCGTCAGGTGTGGGAAGAGTGCATAGGATTGGAAGACCATACCCATAGGGCGTTTACTCGCAGGACGATGAGTAATATCATCACCATCAAGCAAAATGTTGCCGTCGCTTGGCGTTTCAAATCCTGCCACCATGCGCAAGATGGTTGTTTTGCCACAGCCGCTCGGCCCAAGTAGGGTGAGAAATTCTCCCTGCTCAACAGCTAAACTGATATGGTCGACGGCAGTGAGTTGCCCAAAGTATTTGGTGATACCCTCTAATTCGAGAAAAGCCACAATACACTCCTTATTATTTTGCCGCTGCAATGTTGACCTGACCTGCTGCGCCACCAGGTCTTCTTCGCACGAGCAGGATAATACCGAGCACACAAACCAGTGTGAATATGAAACTGAGTATAGCTAATGAGGCTGCTCTATGAGCATCTTGCTGCCCAACATTGTTCAGGAAAATCGGGAAGGTATAGATGCTGAAGAGAGTTGCAAGCGTGAACTCTCCCATTACAGTTGAGAAAGTCAGCAGTGCTGCGCTAATGATGCCAGGCCAGATGTTGGGCAGAATAACCGTCAGAAATGCTCTCCACCAGCCGCTTCCCAGGCTGTAAGCTGCCTCAGTGAGAACAGTCGTGTTGATCGCGCGCAGACTGTTATCAATAGGGCGATAGACGAATGGCAATGCGATGATCACGTAAGCACAGACCAGCAATGGGGGGGTATTGACGATATTAAGATTGTTGCTCAGCAATGGAACCAGCCCCAAAGATAGGATGTTTATCAAAGGTCCGCTTGAGCCGCTATACTCTTGTAGTAACCCTACTGCCAGAACGATGGCGGGCATAGCAAACGGCACCAGTGAGAGAAAGTCCAATAAAGGACGAGCTCTTGGGATGCGTAGTTGCACCCAGTATGCTGTTGGTGTGACTAGCACAACCGCTAAAATGGTTGCTCCAAAGGCCAGTTCGAGCGACGTAATGATTGTTTGTGAGAAATCAGGGTCGGCGAAAATCCGCTGATAGATGGAAAAATCAATACCCTTGCCGGTATCAAGCCCAAACCACAAGGTTGCACCCAGCGGAATAAGCAGATAGAGCATCACCAGCGCAAGCATTATCTTCTCAATGCCGATACTGCGCCGATCCGTACGTGTGAGCCTGGAATTACGTGGAGGATAATTGTCAGCTGTTGCTCGCTGTGAAATACCTGAGGTCGTACCTCCAATAGACATATTACTTATCTCCCTTGCCAGACGTTAGCCCGCCGGACCATTGCCGTATAGAATGAAACCGCAATGAGCAGGATTACGATCATACCTACTGCCAGCGCATTGCCCAGGCCGAAGTCGACGGTAACGTTGCCGTTCACGACGAAATTGATCAAGATCGGCACCAGGGCAATGTTTCCCTGGGCGAGAGCAAATGCGGTGGCAAAGGCACCAAATGAGTTAGCAAAAAGTAACATAGTGGCTGCGATGAGCGAGGGGAGCAGGATAGGGAATGCCACTCGCCGCCAGTAGGTAAAATTCGTGGCGCCCAGGTTGGTTGCTGCCTCCTTCCACTCAGGGCGAAGAGCGCTCAAAGCAGGAAGTGTAACCAGAATCATGAGTGGCAGTTGGAAATAGGTGTAGACCATAACCAGCCCCCAGAATTGATAAATACTGAACCCGTGATCATAAAGGCTCACGTGGAACCAGTTTTGAATAGCAACGGTTACAAAACCTGTTACGCCAAGCGTGGCGACAAAAGCAAATGCAAGGGGTACACCAGCAAAGTTCGCAGCGATACTTGAGAAGCCTATCAGTAAATTGCGCAGCCAGCCTGTGCGTAAGTTATAAACGCCATAGGCTGCAAGCCCACCAATGATGCCTCCCAGCAAAGCGGTCACGAGCGATATTGAAATACTATTTTCGAATGCGCGTAAGTTGCTTGCCTGGGAGAGCATATGCCGGTAATTGTCCAGTGTGAACGACCCCGTAGTATTATCGGTCAAGCTGCCCTGGATGATGATGATAGCAGGCAAGATTTCAAAAAGCAGGCAGAACAGTAAAAAGGGTATGAGCCCCAGCCAGCTTCTAAGGGTGTAGCTCCAACCTCTATCGCTCTGTCGCTTGATCCTGCTGGGTGCCTCGGACGGTTTACTGGCAGTTTCTGCTATTCCTCTCGCCATCTGTGGTTGCATCGAGCCACCTCCTCACGTATTGAAAGGTAACAGGGACACGATTTGTTGCGCCAGATATCAACTATATAGTAGCACATGCAATCGTTCCCTGTGCTCATGCTTGTACTGCGGAATGTTCTACGATCCCAGTACTTGTGGCCCCCAGTTTTGGTTAACAACTGTTGTCGCAGCATCCTGTTGGCTGAGATCAGTGACGAACTTGACCTTGGTGTACTGCTCTGGTGGAGGCAGTTTAGCTGCAAGATCGGCAGGGACTTTGCCCGCAGCCACCAATTTCTGGTATCGTGCCGGATGTGCATACCCTTTCAAGTAGAACAGTTGCCCCTCGTCAGAGAAGATATATTCCATCCATAAGCGCGCTGCATACGGGTGTGGAGCTGTCTTATTCACAATGGAGACGTATGGGCCAGCAATCGAGCCTTCCGATGGAATCACCACCTTGAGATGTGGATTGCCTTTTAAATCGTCACGATGGCTCAAACCCAGATAATCCCATTTGATAGCGATAGCTACTTCACCCTTAGCGATGTTGGCCTCGCTTGCTCGAGCCACTGTGAAATTACCTTTCTGTTTCAACTTGGCAAAGAAGTCGATGCCGGGCTGAATGTTACCCAAACTTCCACCGTGTGCCAGTGCAGCTGAGTAGACCGCGAAAAAGGCATCACTCGCCTGGCGTGGGTCACCGTCAATGCCAACCATATTCTTGTAGTCGTTGTTGAGCAGGTCCTGGAAAGAGGTCGGGGGGTTCTTCACAATATCGGTGTTGATAGCGAAGGCCATCGCTCCCCAATATTCGGTACACCAGTTGCCATTGGGGTCTTTGAGGCTCGCATCAATATCGTCCCAATGAGCATGTTTATAAGGGGTCACCAGCCCCTGCTGAACAGCCTGGGGACCAAACTTGAAGCCGACATCTCCAATGTCACCATGCGGATGCGCTTTTGAGTTCTTGAATACAAGGAGTTCCTGAGCGGAGGAATATTCGGCTTCTACCTTGTAGGAAACAGGGACACCGTAGTTTTTGGTATACCCGGCCAGGATGTCTGCATAATCAGCCCATTCGGGTGGGATACCAATAGCCTGAAGTTGACCCTCTTTCTTTGCATTGGTAATCAATGTCTGCATATCAATGGGGCCGGCCAAATTGACGCTTGAAGTCGAACCTCCTCCACCAGTGCTATTACTGCCACATGCCTCTAAGAAGGCAGAGAGGGCAGTAGCAGAAAGTCCGAGTGCACCTGCACGCTTGAGAAAATCCCGACGAGTGTGTGGGGCAAGTAGTTTGCCAAATAGCTCTAGCTCCTGGCTGTTCATAAAAGGATACCTCCATATGCCTGAATAAATTGGGACAATGAAAAATAAGGCACTACATAGACAAGCGTGTAGTGCAGTTAAGTGACTTGGTCGGTATATATGCTTATCCGCTACGAGTAATACGTAACGATAAGGTCAGTTTATTTCAGGCAAACAGAGATAGCAGAAAAGTGTGTAATACCGGAATGCCTGAGGTATCTAAACTGAGTGTAACAGTCAGATGTGGGCAAAACAATGTACATAGTATATATGGGTACAGCCATTTTTGTGGATGTTCCGACTGTCTGCTCTGGGACGACGCTCTGTCTCATACCGTTCCATGGCTACTGTCGGGCTTGTACTTTCTATCATTGCATTAGTGATTGGCTTCATTATCACTTCAATTGTTATATTCGCAGCTGCATTCCATCACTCTTCCTGACCCTTCTTTGAGGTAGTATGGTACAATAGGGCAAACGATTTGAAATAAGAGAAGGTGTAGCTCGTGGCAAAAGCAAAACAAAGATCATCGTCTGCCTCTCAACGGCGTGAAGAAGTGAAAAAGCAGCGCCAGCAGCGAATATCCAGCAGCCAGAATCATCAGTCACAGCCACGTGGTAGTGGGCGTGGTAGAAGCAAACAGAAACAAAGGCCATGGGGACTGGTAGTCGGAACTCTGCTAGTAATTGCGGCTGTCATTGGCGTTTTTATCTACCTGTCACACCAATCGACAGGTACTGGTACAGGTGGTGGAAATACGGGATCGACGCCGACCAGCCCTTCTGTGTTAAATGCAGTAACGCATGTGAGCCCTACGGTATTGGCCAATGTTGGAACCGGTGGGCAACAAAAGATATTGGTATCTCTAAAGGGAGGATCACCGTCGCCTCTGCTGGGACCACGCGGTAAGCCAGAATTCTTCTATATGGGCGCAGAATATTGCCCATTTTGTGCCGCTGAGCGCTGGGCTGTTGTAGTAGCGCTGAGCCGCTTTGGCACCTTTAGCAAACTCAACCAGACAACGTCTTCGGCGACCGATGTCTATCCCAATACGCCAACCTTTACTTTTTACCAGAGTACCTACACCAGTCAATATATTGATTTTGTCGCTGTTGAAGAAACTACTAACCAGCCAGATGGTTCTGGGGGCTATACTACTCTGCAAACGCCGACTGCTGAGCAGCAAAATCTCATCAGTAAGTACGATGGTCCTCCCTACCTCTCCAGTGCAGGTAGCATTCCATTTATTGATATAGGTAATCAATATGTGATGCAGGGGGCAAACTATTCACCCGATGTACTTTCAGGGCACTCGTGGCAAGATATTGCCCACGATTTGTCCAATTCAGATTCACCTGTCACAAAGGGCATTGTTGGTTCGGCCAACTACCTGACAGCAGCCATATGTCTCGCAACAAACCAGCAGCCGGCTTCTGTATGTAAAGCCGGTCCGGTACCACAGATCGAGCTATCTCTCGGTAAATCTGCCTTCAATGCAGGTGGGACGCAGGTAGGTTTAGTTGCTCCTCTAAGTCAGGTAGTAATTCGACGGCCCGAATAACTCTACTCTTCCTCGTCGCCAGGCTGCTGTAAAGGCCTCATTACCTCTGGGGTCTTTCCCCTGGTTGGATGAATCCATGCTTTAATTCTCAAATATAAGACCATGAGGCCGCCAAACCATAAGCCACCATAGAGGTAGCCGGCCATCACATCGCTTGGCCAGTGAGCGCCAAGGTAGACACGCGATGGGCCGATACAAAGAATCAATGCGGTACAGATGGTGATCAGTATGTTTCTTAGTCTTCCCGGGCGCCAGTTTGTTGCCAGGAGATAGATCAGCAAACCAAAGAAGTTGGTGTAGTGCATCACATGCCCGCTGGGGAAGCTCGGCTCGTTAATGACCCGGACAACGCTGACTAGCTCGTTGGCCGGCCGCGGGCGCTTGATGAGACGTTTTACCAGCGCATTGAGCACGTTAGAGGAGGTAGTCAGAAGAATAAAGACGGCCTCTAGCCGGAAGCGCAGCGCCCAGAGTATGCCGGCAATAGATACAGTGAGGGGAATAGCAATTTTGGCGAATCCAATCTCGGAAATACCGACCATGAAACGACGAACCAGAGGGCTGCGTCGTTTTTGTAGTGTCTTGGTGATAGACATATCACCGGGGAAAAAGTCTGTATAGCGTGCAATTAACGAGAGCAAGATCGCGCCAGAAAGGAGCCAGAGATAGAAGGCCAGGAAGATGGTTCCACGCGAAACAGCTTTGCGTCCAGAGTATGCGGTTTGTGCCGCAATACGTTGTGCCTCTGTCACGGCAGGCATGACATTTTGCTCAACGGTCGAATTAATCATACGTTGTGCCTCTGTCACGACAGGCATGACATTTTGCTCAACCGTCGAGGTAAACTGTGGTAGCACTACATTAGGTGGCGGTAATTTCGTCTTCGCACCGCTACTGGCGTCTGGCTGAGATGTATTCCTTGCCATTTACTGTTCCTTTCTTTTTGCTCTTATCTTCTGTTTAGACTGCTCGTTTCCAGGTCAGGATTAGTCTCGATGTAAGACTCTTCATGTAGTCCAGGAACGTTTGTTGTCGGTACACGTACACTCAAAGCCCCGGGCACTACTCTTACCACTGCTGGCGTATGGCCGTGAGGGAGTCCATCGGCCTGTATCTCTACCGGGTGATCTGCGCTTATGCGCAATGACTTCACACGGCGGTGAGTGATTTTGGGCTGGAAGATACGACGCCCTTGAGTGATGGAGATGGCGTGCCTCATATATTCGAATTTGCTAAAAGTTTTGTAGATAACGACATCCAGCAGGCCGTCATCCATGAGTATATTGGATGCAATTTGAAAATGTGCGCCATAAAATGGTGCATTGCAGATGGTTACCTGGATAGCCTGGAATGAACGACGTTTCTTATCATCAAAAGAAATTCTGAACTTTGTTGGCTGGTAAGCGAAGAGGGTGAATATCCCACCAATGACCCCGCGCACCATTGAAAAGAACCCCGGGCTCTTAAGCTCTTCAGCAGCAGGGAAAAGAGCGGCTTCGAGTCCTATACCCGCGACTTCGATAAAAGTCTTCTCATTAATTATCCCAACGTCTATGGCGCGTGTCTCTCCTTTGGCAATAATTGCACAGGCTGCTTCAAGAGGTAGAGGAATGCCTAGACTATGGGCAAGATTGTTCATGGTACCCATAGGAATAATGGCAAGGGTGGTTTCCCGCTTAACCAGTCCGCTGGCTACTGCATCGATGGTACCATCTCCTCCTGCGGCAATCACCAGGTCAACATGCTCATCTGCTGCTTTTTTAGCCAGATCCTTTCCTGGATCCTCGAGTGTGGTGTGCCATACCTCTGGCTCTATACCATATGTGCGCAGCCCCTCGAGAATCATTTCTTCGATCGACTCCCCTATATCATGATGTGTTTCCGCCAGTGGTGATACACCCGATGCTGGATTAATTATCAGTACTGTTCGCATGTATATGCTATCCTTTGATAGAATAAAGGAAAAATTAACTTAGTGTTGCTCACTTGAAACACGCAGCTAAAGATAAGAAGGGATACACTCCTGCCACACTCGTTCAAACTCATGCCAGTACCAGTGGGAAAAAATTATGTAGTTCTTAAGGACTTCTCGTCCCAAGACAGTGAGGGGTCAAGAAGAGAGCAAACCTGAATAGTTACCTTCTTAAAAAACCTGGTGTACAATCAGAAGCTGTTTCCAACAGCGACATGCTTCCAATCAACCAGGGCATCAAAGTAATTCAGTGCGGTAGAATCATTATCCGCTGCCCAGGCATCAGGATGGACCAACACATGCTGGTGCAGGTACAACAAGGCGATCAGCCATTTGCGTTTGCCGGTACCTTCGGAGTCACGCAACAATTCATCCTGGGCCTGTTCCAGCAATAGCGTCACAATGGTTAGTTGGACCATCCGCTCAACCAGACCACGCATAGGTAACTGGGCGCTTTCATGATCCAGCGAAGTTAATTCCTGCAAGCGCTCGGCAAGCTGACCCACCAACGTCAACACCTGCCGGGCTACAGGCGCAACGCCTGGATGCTGCAGCGACTGTAAACGAGTATGCAACATGTGATAAAGCGCTGCTCCTGCCCCTTCTCTTTCAATAACACGCAGCACGTCGAGTACAATCACATTGCTGGAACCTTCCCATACTACATTCACAATGGCATCGCGCAGCAGTCGTGGATTAACCCAGTCTTCGACATACCCGTTGCCGCCTCGCATCTCCAGGGCCTCTAAGGTCACATATTCGCCGCGCTTGGGAATATAGTATTTGCAGAGCGGCGTCAGTATCCGCAGCAAACGGCGATCTTCCTCTACTCCGTGGCGATCTACACGCTCGAGCACTGCTGTTGTCTCAAAAGCCAGTGCCGCACAGCCCTCGACCTCAATCAGCAAGTCTACCAATTGGCGGCGCATCAGCGGATGCTCTGCCAGCGGTCGCCCAAAAGCGATACGGCCTCGCGTATGGACCAATGCTTCAAGATAGCTGCGGCGCATAGCGGCAAGCGAACCGATAGCGGCCCAGATGCGAGTCAGGTTGATCATCTCTGTCATCTGCACAAAACCGCGCTCTCTATTTCCTACCAGGTAGGCCTGTGCTCCTTGCAGTGTCACTTCACCGGTCGCCATTGAACGCGTACCAAGCTTGTCCTTTAGGCGATTGATCGAATAGGCATTGTGCATACCATCATCCAACAATCTTGGCACAAGGAATAAGCCAAGGCCACGAGTACCGCCAGGGGCGCCTTCTGGACGAGCGAGTGTGAGAATCAGGTCGGATAAGACATTGGAGCAGAACCACTTATCGCCCCAGAGCTCCCATTCAGGTTGAAGCCCATTTTCTGAAATGTTGTTACTTAGTCGAGGTTTTGCCACTGTTGAGGTCAAACCGACATCCGACCCTCCCTGCTTCTCGGTCAAGAACATAGCGCCCTGGCTCAATTCAGCCATAGTGAGCGCAGTCAGGCCGAACAGGAAGCGCCGTTTGAGAGGCTCGCTGCCATAGCGTTCGAGCACACGGGCGAGTGCATCGGTCATAGATACAGGGCAAAATACGCCGGCTTCGGCCTGCATACCGAGATAGCCCAGGGCAAATTTGACGGGTTGGGGCACCTTCCCAGGCCAACCTAACGCACCATCACGATGTGAACAGGCCGCAATGGCAAAATCCTGGTAAGCAATTTTTTCCAGTTCGTGATAGGCCGGGTGAAAGATCACCTCGTCAACGCGCTGCCCGCGTTTATCGAATTGCTTGAGCACTGGTCCCTGGCGATTAGCAATTTGCGCCAGTTCGTCCATTCTCTGCGAAGCCACCGCTCCCATGTCAGTCAGTATGGGCAAAGCACTTTCGTAGTCCTCTTCTGAGAGGTGTCGCTGCAGCAGAAACGACAAATCGGGGTCTGCCGTGAAGAAATTTATGTCACTCGTGTCAGGCATGAGCTCAGTGATGTTAGTTGGGTTCGCCATTTTTTATTCCGGTTTGAGGATAAACGTATTGAGCACAAGCAAAACTTGATCGAGCTTTTTCTCTTGCGTCTCAAATCGATCCTCTAAAGAGCCCATGCGACCCTCTAAAGAGCCCATGCGACCATCAATAGCACGAAAACTACTCTTCAACTCCCTGATATCCCATTCTTCTCTTGAGGCAACGCCAATCAAAATTGTCACATGATGATTGAGGTCATTGAAAGCTTCACCAAATTTCGCTTGTGCCTGCTCTAAAGCGGTAAGTCTCTCTTCTTGGGTAGGCATAGGAAGTTTGCCTTTCTAATCAAACACATCATGTCTCTGCGCGCATTATATCATACTCCGAAAGCAACAAAAACACGCATCCAACGGCACTTTTGACAACATTCCCCAAAGTATTTTTTTATTGAGCGTATTGAAACTCGTACAGTTTGCGATAAACACCCTACCGATGCAGAAGTTCTTCGTGACTGCCCTGTTCCACAATGCGGCCCTCGATCACGTCTAAGCCACCGACTGGATGTAGCGTCCAAGAAATTGAAGTGCCGCCTGTAGAAGTCCTGCAAGGACGATCAACAAGCCGTAGCGGAGTAGCACTCGTGAATCAAGACCAATATGGAGACTATCTACCGCTAAACGAATCAGGTAAGGTTGGATCAGTGCAACGGCATTTGCAAGTATAATAAATAAAAAGCCGCCAAGAATGAAGGCTCTGTACCTGGAGAGGTACGAACGTAACCCTATTAGAGCAGTCATATCAAATATTGTAATGCGCAAGAAAAGGAGAAATCAATGGTACGGACGGGGTTTTTAGGGTCGACGGTTCTCACCAGGTGCCCTAAAAAGGTAATAGTCTCCCTGTAGAGGGATAGAGACTTACTTGCTACTTCTCAGGCGGGAGGAGAGGGTTAGACCAGAACTTCGTCCATGTCACCCACCAGCTTTTGGATCTCACGCAGGCGGCGTTCAGCCTGTTCCACATTTTCCAGTGCCTGAGCCAGAATGCGAGCCTCTAACGACGTGTACGTTTCGGCGATCTCCGGATCAATGGAACTGCCAAGCAGCTCAAGTGCGCGATTAAGTTTGGTTTCTAGGGTTGCAGTTGACATAGTTTGCTACCTCTTGATGGTCAAAGGCTTACAATACGATTTTGACAAGACGATTTATGCTATGTGAACGGTAAACTACCAGGAACTAGCACGCACTTGACATGGAACTATATTCATTACTCAATACGAAGTCCGAAAGGAATTGGATACATTAAGTAACTACGTTATGTTCCAAACTAGCCCTCTTGTACATTTAACGTACATCTATGTTTATATTACACGAGACGCTGAAAAGTACCAAAGTGGGGATACCAACATTCCTATTTTTGACTGTGACCTGGTACCATTGTGCCAAGGATAGATGACTTAACAATAATCGTCAGATTCATGTTTAAGTGAATGGTGCAGTAGATGTGATAGGTTCCGGCCGTCGTAAATGGTCCAACATCATGAGTTTCGCCGCTGCTGTTGAAGGTCTGGTTAACTGCCGGTGCTCCTGGCTCTTTAGTCGCTTTTTGAGCTCCGTTAACCCACGATCCATTTTTGATAATGTGTGGGACCGAGACGTCATCAACCAGTGTGAGTTTAGAGCCTTTGGGTATAGTGATGCTGGATACCAGAAAATTTGTTGGGCCCAGGTGTACGGTTGTTCCTCCTCCGCTCGTTCCGCCGCCTGGCTTTTTGTTTGTCGAACTAACTGGAGTACCAGGGCGCGTGCAGGCGACCAGCAAAGTACTGCCAATTGCTAAAATAGCGAGCATCGCCATGAGAAATCCGAGTCGCTTTTTGCTCATACGTTGTTTCCTCTCACTATGCCTATTTTAATGTTCATCCTCTCCTTGTTACGACATAGTCTATAAAAGTGATCCAAATAGCTTGAAGCATCAAAGTAGAAGGTGCTATGTCGCGGGATGAATAGGTAACCGCTATTATATTCTAATCTCTATGGTAGGAGGGTGTGCAAGTCAGGGGGCATCAGGCAAGTCCCTGATGCCCCCTGACTTGCACATATACTAATAAGACATTCTTTATGTAGCAATATCTTGCCAGCCTCTACAATAATCGGATCTAAACAATTGGAAATCACGGAAAATAATAGTTATAGAGCCAACATTAGATAATGATAAAAATTCATATTGAAGTGCTTTATTAATTGACCTGTGGCGAGCAACTATGGTATGCTAAATAAGGTTCTTGATAAGGAGATAAGGCCGAGGCAAGAGTTGCACGCCATACAAAGTAAAGGATTGGTCTTAATTAGGGGGAACCGTTAAAGTTCCGCCTTAGAATTACATAGTAGAGTCTTTCGAACGAAGGAGGAAATAGTATGGTAAACAATCAAGGATTAGCGGAGCATCATGCATCCGTAACGGTAAATGCTCCTGTGCATCAAGTCTATGGGCTTTTCACCCACTTCAATGACTTTCCTAAGTTCATGAGCTTTGTCAAGGAAGTCACGTACTATGATGACCAGCGCAGCCACTGGGTTGCTGAGGCTGTTGGTCAACACGAATGGGATGCCGTTAATGAGAACTGGGTGGAGGATCAGCAGATCGGATGGCGGTCAACAAGCGGTTTGGAAAATATGGGTAAGGTGGCATTTCAACCAACCGGGGCCAATCAGACGCGTGTCGATGTATACATTTACTACAACCCGCCTGCCGGTGTGCTGGGCGATGTCGGCGAGAAATTGGGCGCCGGTAGCCGCTTTGACAATATCCTGCAGCATGACCTGGACAACTTTGCTCGTATGGTAAATGAAGCTCCTCCAGGAGCCTTAGATCCTACCTCGTCTAACTACCTGTTTCACAGTGGTAGTGCTGCCGCCAGAGGTAAAACCACGGACCGGCAGGATGAGACAATGTATGGTGATAATCAGAGGGGTAGTGATTATGCGCCAGGAACTTCAGCTACCGATTATTCAACAGGAACTACGGATCGCCCAGTACTGGACCAGGATATTATCAGTGGTCAGTATGACAGGGGTGCGGGTACGACTCAAGGTACTACAAATACTCCTATGCCTTCAGGTACCGATGTTTCCAGCCCTGTGATACCGCCGGACAGAAGTTCGCGATAGAACATACTGAGGCGCCTGGTGGCATCAGGCGCCTCGCTTCAACGATGATGGCACGGTGATACTTACCGTGCCATCTTTACATTTGAGAGGTTTTGATGCACTGTGCTTCTATCTAAAACATTTCTACCTGTTTTTGAAGTGTGCTGACATTGACTTTTTTGATACACTGTGGTATACTTAAAAGTGTTCCGAAGGGAACAAGCGATCCAGGGAAACAAACAAACCCTGGCACAAGGCGAGAGGCCTTGCATTGGTAAATTCCGAAAGGAGACATTATGACGCCAATGAAGAAACCAATACGCCTTTTAGGGGTAGTCTTCCAGATTGACAAGTAGGGCCCGTGAAGGCGGGCAATCCGAGCCTCTGAGCGCCTGACCACTACCTGATTTTACCGAGACTATCACTTGTTTGTACATGATAGCCGGTCTTGACGACGGACTACGTCGCAGGTTGGAAGGGGTAAGCAGAGGAGTTGCTAAGGGCATACATTTAAAGCAATATCTTGCCCTCTATGTTTGCAATAAATCTCGGTTGACGTGACACGGGAGTTGTGCAGAAAAAAACACACAAGGATCAGATCATAAGCGATCTGATCCTTGCTGCTATTACAGCGTTAAAAACGAACTAAACAGACCCCAAGAAGGCCCAACATCCAGATTCGCTGGATGTTGGGCCTTCTTGGGGTCTGTTTGCTTGATGTAAGGTTTTCTTTGTTTTCTGCTATGTCCATTTTTCTGCCTTCAGGCGTGATATTATTAGGCATGATTGTGCATGGTCGGTTGTCAAGCAATGAAAAGGAGGATAAGAAGTGTCTCTTGATAATTCCCCCAAATTGAAAGTTCGGGATGTCATGACCACCCAGGTTATTACGGTCAAAGAAAACCAGACCACCCAGCAGGCTGCTCGCCTGTTGTCTCAGTATCGTATTAGTGGTTTACCTGTTGTCAACGATGACAATGTATTGGTAGGCGTTGTTACCGAGTATGATGTCATCAGCAAAGAGGGACAGAGGGTTAGAGATATTATGACCCGTGCTGTTATCAGCGTTGGTGAAGACACTGATCTGGAAGAGGTCAGGCGTATCCTCGTTCATGAGCGCATCAAGCGCTTGATCGTGCTTGACCAGGGCAAGTTAGTTGGCATTGTGAGCCGCGCAGACCTGGTCAAAGAAGTCGCTGAGCGCTGGGTGTGCAACGTGTGTGGTGAAGTGACGCATAGCGAGGAACAGCCGGATAGCTGCCCACGCTGCGGGGCGGGGGAAGTCTTTGCTTCCACTGAACCGGCGCCCCCAGGGTCATAACAAACTGATTGTATTTAGCGTTTTCCAGACTCGTCAACAAGAAAGGATCATAATATCTATGGATGCTAAGCAGCAAACGGATGCAGGTAATGCTACCTCCTTGCGTGAGCAAGCTTCGGCCCCTTTGCCAAAGGGTGAAGACCGGGATGCTCTGCTCAACTACTATTATGAAATGGTGCTTATCCGCCACTTTGAAGAAAAAGCTGGTGAGATGTACAACAGGGCTCGCATAGGTGGCTATTGCCATCTTAATCTTGGTGAGGAAGCGACTGTTGTCGGTTTCTGTGCTGGCCTTGAACCAGATGATTACGTCTACACGAACTACCGCGAGCATGGCTACGCGATTTGTCGTGGCATTTCTCCTAACTCTGTCATGGCAGAGTTGTTTGGTAAGGAAACGGGCTGCTCGCATGGGCGCGGCGGTTCAATGCATCTTTTTGACCTCGAACGCCGCTTTATGGGAGGGTATGCTATCGTCGGTGGTCAATTACCCCTGGCGACTGGTGCGGCTTTTGCCATCACTTATCGTGAATCCCACGAGGTGGTAGCCTGTCAAATGGGCGAGGGGACGACCAATGGTGGGTCATTTCACGAATCGCTCAACCTGGCCAGGATCTATGGCCTGCCCATCATCTATTTTGTTGTCAACAACCAGTATGGTATGGGTCTGCGCGTTGAGAAAGGGTCTGCTGTGAGCGAAATATATCGCAAGGCATGTGCCTACGATATGCATAGTGAGCGTGTTGATGGTAACGATGTTCTGGCAGTGCGCGATGCCGTACGTAATGCCGCCAGGCTTGCTCGTGAAAAACATGAGCCGAGTCTCATAGAAGCCGTGAGCTATCGCTTCCGCGGCCATTCTGTCGTGGACCCTGATCGCTACCGCGATAAGCAGGAAGTGGAGGAAGGGCGCACACATGACCCCCTCTCTGCTTTTGCCTCGCGTCTCTTAAACGCTGGCCTCCTAGATGAGAAGAGTCTCCATGAGATGGACGAGCGGGCGCAGCGAGAAGTTGATGCCGCGGTCAGGTTTGCCGATGAGAGTGCGGATCCCTCGGTAGATGCGTTCATGGGTGACCTTGAAGACTATGTCTACGCGCCTGAGAGTGCGCAGGGGAAAGGGGATTAATCATGGCTGAGATTACTTATCGACAGGCACTCCATGATGTGCTACGTGAAGAACTGCAGCGCGATGAAAACGTCTTCTTAATGGGCGAGGAGATCGGCACCTTCGAAGGCTCGTATAAAATCACGGCCGGTCTGCTAAAGGAGTTCGGTCCCAAACGCGTGGTAGATACCCCCATTGCAGAGAATGGGTTTGTTGGCATGGCTGCGGGCGCCGCGATGCTGGGCCTTCGCCCCATTGTGGAGATCATGACCATCAATTTCATTGTGCTGGCAATGGATCAAATCGTCAATCACGCCGCGAAAATCTACTCCATGTTTGGCGGACAGTGCCCGGTCCCACTGGTGATTCGCACCCCTGGTGGTGGAGGACAGCAGCTCTCTGCCACTCATTCACAGAACCTGGAAGTCTGGTTCGCCCATGTGCCCGGCCTCAAGGTTGTAGCACCATCGACGCCAGCTGATGCTAAGGGCTTGATGCGGACCTCTGTGCGTGACAACAACCCGGTTATCTTTCTCGAGAATCTGGCCCTCTATAACGTCAAGGGTGAAGCCCCTGCGGATGACTACATGATACCCATTGGCCAGGCCAAAGTGACCAAAGAAGGAGCCGATCTGACCGTTATCAGCTACTCGCGCATGTCGGCAGTGGCGCTGGATGTTGCTCGCCGGCTGGAAGAAGAAAACAAGTTGAGCATCGAGGTAGTGGATCTGCGCTCGCTCCGCCCGCTGGATTATGAAACCATCATCAACTCTGTCAAGAAGACGAACCGGGCCATCGTGTTTGAAGAAGATTGGCGCTCTTATGGAGTTGGAGCGGAGATTGCCGCGCTATTGCAGGAAGAAGCATTCGACTTCCTGGACGCGCCTGTCCAGCGCGTTGCGAGCCTGGAACTCCCACTTCCCTACTCCAAACCTCTTGAACGAGCAGCGTTGACTGGTGCCAAGCAGTTGGAGGAAGCAATACAAAAGATAACACCACGCCGGAGGAGGTCATCATCTTAGACATGCGTGAACGACGCTAGCGCATCTAGCAAAGAAGTCCGGGGGACTTCTGCGGAGCACTCACACGCATGAAAGGAGAAAGATAGCAATGAGTGAAGTAAATATGCCCAGGCTCAGCGATACCATGGAAGAGGGCACAATTGCCCGTTGGCTCAAGAAAGCAGGCGATGAGATCAAGAAAGGCGATGTTCTGGCCGAGATTGAGACGGACAAGGCCACCATGGACCTTGAGTCCTACGATGCCGGTGTCCTTGAGCAAATCCTGGTGCAAGAGGGTCAAACAGCGCCCATTGGCCAGGCTGTGGCCATTATTGGAAGTGGCAAGGATGTAAGCAAAGGTCAGGCGGAGCAAAAGCAGGAGCAGACAGCTCCTGCAGCAGCCAGGACTGCTGATCGGGAGGAACAGGCTGAAGCCAGGCCACAAGCGGCCGAGACCAATGTTGAAGATACACAAGCTGCTCCGGTTGCGGCAGGGGATAGACAGCCCGGGAGGACGAGCAGCCAGGGTGAGCAGCGGGCGGAGAGCCCCGAGAGTAGTGACGGGTCGTTAATCAAAGCATCACCGCTGGCACGTCGTATGGCTCAGGAGCACAATATCGACCTGCGACAGGTTCATGGCACAGGTCCAGGTGGCCGCATTGTTCGTGATGACATCGAAGACATACTTGAGCAGCAGCGTACAACTCCTGCGCCTGCCGCGGCCCAGCCCCAGGCTCCTTCAGAGGAGAGCCCAGTACCCTCCAGCACGGAGGTGACTGCGGCGCCAGATGAGGAGGTGAGCACGCTTTCACGCGTGCAGATGATTATCGCCCGGCGCCTGACCGAGTCAAAACAGACCATCCCGCACTTTTATGTTAGCAGCGAGGTGGATATGACCGAGGCCCTGGCTATGCGCCAGGTATTCAACGCGAGCGCTGGCGAAGATGGAGTGAAGGTCAGCGTCAATGACCTGATTGTGAAGGCCTGTGCGCTTGCGCTGGAAAAGTTTCCCGAGGTCAATACATCCTTCAAAGATGGCCAGTTTGTGCGGCACAAACACATCAATGTTGGCATAGCCGTTGACGTTCCAGCCGGATTGGTAGTCCCTGTTATTCGCGATACCAATATCAAGGGTGTGCGTTCTATTGCCCGTGAGTCCAAAGCGCTCATTGAGAAAGCGCGCGCAAACAAGCTTTCCACAAATGACCTCGATGGCGGCACATTCTCTGTCTCGAACCTCGGCATGATGGACGTCACAGACTTTATAGCGGTCATCAACCCGCCTCAAGCCGGGATCCTGGCCATAGCCTCTACGCGCAAGCACTTTGTGCCGGTTGATGGCCAGCCGGTTATCCGTGACCTCATGTCTATGACCATGTCAGCCGATCACCGTATTCTCTACGGAGCAACCGTGGCACGCTTCCTCCAGGAGATCAAGCGTTTGTTGCAGAACCCGTACAGTTTGCTAGGCTAGCTGCAAGGTAATAAACAGGATCGATAGTGGTAGACTAGATCCACCACTACCGATCTTGCTGGTTATATTCCATCGGAGGAGTGCGTGTAAAACTTCTCAGTTGGTAAGCCTGTCCACTCGATCGGTATTATGTTGTTGGGGTAGCCTCGCCCATGATGATTTTATCAAGCGTGGCTTGACGTATGCGGTAAGCTTTCCGCTTGCCTTTGTGTGGAAGGCTAATAGCATCCAACACACCGTTCGTCACCCATCTTCTCACCGTGGTCTCATCCACTCGTAAACGCTTTGCCACTTCGCTGACAGTTAACAATTCATCCATTGATCTACCCGCCTTTTCTGCTCTTGACACAACCTATCTTTGTGTACTACTTCTCATGTTGGTATCGTGTGAGCGTATCGTCTTACGCTCAGTTGCGTCATCTAAAATATAGCATTAAGTCTTGACAATTGTCAATATCAATTGTACTTCTGTAACATGGCCTCCTCTTACCTTGTTGACAAATCAATCAGAAAAGCGTACAACTCGACTTATTCTGATGAATGGGCTACAATGATATGTGACTATTTTATTGAGGCTTGAGATATGCAAGAACCACGGACCTGGCGCGAATTTCTCGCAACCGTGATCCGCGATACTAAGGAGAAACAACGGATCGCAAGTGAGATGGGCGTAGATCCTATTACCTTAACGCGCTGGTCGACGAAAGAATCGTCACCGCGTCCTCGCTCACTTCTTAAGCGGCTGGTCGATGCTCTTCCTTCACATCGGGAACAACTTAGCGAGCTAATCCGTGAAGAATTTCCCAATGCCCTGGAGGAATATGACCCCACGCTCTTCTTTATTGATTCGGTCATCAAGGAGGTGCCATCGGTTCTCTATGCTCGTATTCTCGAAGCGCATGCTAATGTAGCCGAACCCATACGCATGTGGACCATCTGCAACCTTGTGATACAGCAGTT
>WNGK01006437.1_pt1 | contig 28193 bp, 32 predicted proteins | sample 5400601 | NCBI WGS metagenome assembly WNGK01 (sample SAMN13153376, study PRJNA577476) | soil metagenome | isolation source: 60 cm soil or saprolite under Garry oak tree replicate 1 | place: USA:California | collected 2016-06-15
AGCCCTTGTCGGAGCATTCCCGCCGCAGCCTGAACCGCGTCCCACTGCTCGCTCCGGAACACCTGGCCCCCGGGCACCGCAGCTCGACAGTGTTGAACAAGATCATCCAGGTGGTTGCCAATCCACGACAGAGTGAGCGTGGCTACGCCGGCGCTACTAAACTCAGTTCCCAGCACTGGGCGCCTCCATGCGTTCCCAAACAGTTTCCGATACCCTGCAAAGGGCTCGTCGAATCCCTTAGCCGTTGCGAACCCTTGCTCTTCGAGCACGCGAAGCATGAGATTCACCCGGCGATCTGAGCCGGGATGGCTCGGGAAGTCGACGTCCATGTTTCCGCCCGTACTCGTCAGCTCCGGTAGCCACAAGACGGCTGCAGGGCCGATTGTCAGGCAGGAAAATATGTCGGCGACAAGCTCTTCCGTCCAATTGGTAGCAGTCTCGATGTAATCACCATATTCATCGGTTGGTTTCCCATCGGAGTCCAGTAACTCAGCTGGTACGTCTAGCGGAAAACCATCGGTGAGACCTGCGTGCCAGTCTCTAAGGTGCCCGAGCTCGTGCCCAAGGATGACTGCGTGGAGAGCAGCTGAGTCGCGCTCAACGCTTGGCACGCTCACAAAGAGAAAGTCGGGTGGACCAGAATCGTCCTCGGCCTCGCTCGTCTCGCGGTTACGCATAACCGCGAGGGGAATTTCGATTTCCGATTTCGCGAATTTCACAATGGAGTAGTCGTAATAACTTGATCCGTATAGAACTGGCTCCGGTGACCAAGTCGGTGCAGCCTGGGCGACGGCGCGACGAAACACCGGCTCAAGCTCAACCGGCACTAATTGGGCGTCAGCCCCGACGAGAACCGGTAGCAGCTCGTTCCCAAGGACGCCGATCACATCTTCAAAGTCGTCGCACAGATCGCGGCGTAGCTCTTCCCGCAAGTCCACATCAAGAACTGCAAGCTGGGACCACCTTGAGTCGACGGTTGATCTGACCTGTTCAAGCAGTCCTTCGACATACCGCAACAGAGCCGTGGCGCCCTTAGTTAGTTCGGCCGGATGACTCTCCATCTGAGCCACCGATGCCGAAATGCGATACAGGCGCTCTCCGAGGGAGCGGCGCCGCTGACTCGCGCTCCACATGCCGAAGACAGGTTAGCTGGGCCGGCGTGGACGCTTCTCCGAGACCGTTGTGCGGGACACCGCGATTACGCGACGTAGTGAGACCAGCATCTTGATCAAAGCATCGACTTCAGCGCGAGGCGCTCCGCCTTGAATCGCAATCTGACTAAGTGCGACAGATGCCTCGTTTAGGCTAGTGATCAAGTCTTCCATCCGGCCAGCCTCAATCACCTGGCTAGCAGCCAAAATCAGAGGCGCCTCGCGTCCGTAATCGCCTATTGATCGACCGGCCCGAAGAGGCTCAGCCTCCACGGTTAGCATCTCTGCGAGCCGTTTCACTGCATCGAGGCCGGCTGAGGTCATCTCCTCAGTTGCCAGGTATATGGCGAGTGCCTCGATGGCTCGCCCGATCGCTAACCTCAGAGCTAGGTCGCGGGGAAGTGCACGGGACCTCACGGACTCGAAACTGACGCCCATCTAGTCCCTCCCCATATGGCCGTCCACCGCCCAGCATGTCGATTGTGAGACCATTTGGCGGTGGGCGGTATATATATATCGGACTTCATTCGCCATTACATCAGAATTATATAATGTCTGGAAGCAAACGTGAATACCCTTTGGATAAGCTCTTGGCAGAGTGCCGAGAGACATCGGCCGCGATTCAGCACCTGCCCGGGCCTCTAAGTGAACGCCTAGACAAGCTGATAGACCAGATCCGCACCCAGGGCCAAATCCCGCGATGGGAATTTGTCTCCGCGTTGATCCTCGCCGCGCCCTCGGATCCAGCCTCTTCAATCGAGATTCTCAAGCGGTTTAGGGAGGCCACCGTCCGAGATGCCGTTCTGGGAACACCAGAGGACGAAAAGGTTCTGGTTCTGGAGACACACAGGCCAGGGCGGCGGCTACGCAACAACGAGTAGACATCCGTTGGTTCGTATGACAACTGCACGGATGAGTTGTCGGACTGACGAGCCACTCGACTGATTACGCTTCTCGCCGCCTTGGCGAGCTTGCATTAGGGTTGCGCGCCATCGATTCGCCTCCCTGCCAGTCTCCGACTCTTATTGACATCACCGCCCCGGAGCACCTTAGCCCTGACGGATAGGGCATTGGAACGGCGGCTGTTAATCGGGCATAGGAATCGACGGCGAATCGCTAGAGTTCTCCGGCTTTCGGTGCCGTGGCTGTAATCATTGATGCGGGCACCTATTTCGTCTTCGGCTGCAGTTGGGCCCGCTCGCTGAGCGATAAGCTTTCCGACCTGGGAAGATGCCGCGGTCATGCGCTCACTCGCCTCGGCAGCCAAGCCCTTTCCGAACATCTTCCGGAACCTGCCCAAGCACACCCTGGTGCGTAACGTGGCGTTAGGTGCGGCGTTAGGTGCGGCGTCAGGTGCGGCGTTTCATATGGCGCTGGGCCTCGCAATTCAGAACCGAGTTCGAGCTGCGTCAGGACAGTCTCCCAAATCGACTCCTCCGTCTCCTCCGTCGACTCGATCCAGAAACCTTCACCGACCTGCAGACGCCGACATCGTCGAGCCGATGACAACACTCACCGCACTGAATGTGGCGATCCTCGCTTCTGTGCAACAACACCAACTGTGCCAGCGCTTCTTCAACAGCCACGAGCTGCTGCTGAGTTCGGAGGCTTTTGTCATAGATTGACCTAATTCTCGTCTCACAACGATGGCGACCACACAGCAGCCAGGCTGATGGTCGACCCCATGACCTGTTGGGATGCCTTGTGCCCGCCGCGCTCAGAATGGCGAGCGCAAATCCGCGTCCCTGGCCAGGTCGCCCTTGTCCAGATGGACGTAGCGCATGACCATCACGTAGGTGGTGTGGCCGAGGATGCGCCGCAGGCGCTCGATCTCCCCACCTTGGCGGAGGTACTCGGTCGCGTACGTGTGCCGGAACTTGTGTGCCCGCACCCCGAAGCCGACGCGGTGGCGGACGCGGCGGAAGAGCTCCGACAGCGTGAGTGCACTCACTGGCCGAGCGTCCGCTAGGACAAGCAGGGATCGGTCGTGCGTTTCGGGGCGCCAACGGTTCAGATAGCGGATCAGTTCCCGGCGGAGCCGGCTGCTGATCGGGACGCGGCGGAACTTGGCGCCCTTGCCGCTGCGGATCTTGAGGAAGGTGACTTCGCCCTCGTCCTCGACGTCATCGATCGTGAGAGCACACAGCTCGGCCAGTCGCATACCCGTACCGAGCAGGATCTGAATCGCAAGAGTCGCCCAGCCTGGCGGTGTGGCGGCGAAGATGGCGCTCAGCTGCTCGGTGCTGTACGTCTCCATCTCCTTCTCCGGGACCTTGGGCGCTCGGAGTCGCAACAGGTCGGCGTCGACCGGGTAGTGCTCGCGTTGAGCCCAGCTGGCGAGCGCTTTCAGCGTCTCGAAGAAGCCATGAATCGTGTTCGGCGCCAGCCCGCGATCGCGGAGCTCGCCGAGGAAGCGCTTGAGCTCGGAGGCCGTCAGCTCGGAGAGTCTGGTTGCATTGCTGGCGGAGAGGTAGGAGCGCATCTTCTGCGCGTACCAGTCGATGGTCCGAGCGCTGCGGCCCATCACCTTGAGCTCGAGCAACCACTCGCGCACGAGAGCGTCGATGGGGAAATCGCCGTCATGCTTGGGCGCGGCCGGCTCAAGCCGCGGCTCGGGCAGCGGCCTCGGAGTTCGCACCGGCGACACGATTCGCGGTCGGCCACGCACTCCCTCTGGCTTCCGGGTCAGGCTTCCGAAGTCGCGTACGGTTTTTGAAATACCCAACGGTTTTGAGGTAGCTGTGCGCGTGATTGCCACCGGTTTGCCTCCTCCTTGGGTCCTGGTTTACAGGTCCCTTGAAACGACGAAAACCGGCCCCGAAGACCGGTTTCCGAATTCAACTTACCTTGAAAGAGGCCTTCCAGAAAGCGTGGCGGGGATGGATGGGAATCGAACCCACCCAGGACGCCTCAGCAGCGCCCCGCAAACGGTTTTGAAGACCGCGGGCGGCACCAGCCGCCGAACATCCCCGGTCGGCCAATCCTAGGCCGCCTACTTTCTAAAGGACGAAGGGGATGAGTCGCTTGGTGCGCTGCATGTAGTCGCGGTACGGCTGACCGAGGCCGATGGTCAATGCCTTCTCCTCGACGGAGATCCGATACGCCATGCCCGGTATGGCCAGAAGAAAGCACGCCAACGACAGCCAGTTGGTTGACGCCAACAGGATTCCAAAGAGCGTGAGCAGCGCTCCGCTGTAGCTCGGATGCCGGACCAACCGGTAAGGCCCGGTGTCGACCACCACCTGGTCGGACGTGACCGTCACCCGGGTGTTGAAGAACGGGCCGAGCCTCGCGATCGCGTACCAGCGGAACGCGATTCCAGCCAGCGCCAGCGCGAGCCCGATCCCAAAGATCTCCGGCCGCAGAACGGTGATGGCCGCCTGGGGCACGAACACGGCCGCCCTGATGCCGATGCCGATGGCCAGAGCGATTCCCAGGATCAGAGCAGGTCCCGAAAACCGGTCCTGCCCGGAGCTGCCTACGCCCTGGCCAGCACGCACGCGCCGCGCGAACACGCCGAGCCCATGCCACAACTCGCTTCCGAGCCACGCAACCAGGATCAGCTCGTACAGGACGCGCGCGACCGCGTCGCCGGTGTACAACGGCGACGCCCTAGATCAGGGCTTCGAGCTTCGCCTTCAGGTCGCCCTTCATGTTGGGGCGATAACCGACAGTCCGCTCCGCGGGCTTGCCGTTCTTGAAGATGATCACCGTCGGGATCGACATGATCCCAAGCTGCATCGGCGTCGCCGGGTTCTGGTCGATGTCCATCTTCAGGACCTTGATCTTGTCGCCCAGCTCACCGTGGATCTGCTCGACGATCGGCGCGATCATGCGGCACGGTCCGCACCAGGTTGCCCAGAAATCGACGAGCACCGGCTTGTCGGATTTGAGTACCGCCGTTTCGAAGTCGCTGTCTGTAACCGTCTGGATGTCTGACATCAAACCCTCTTCCTATTGACTAGAACTCGAATCGGACGCCTTCGATTCCGACTTCGTCTCGGTCTTGGCGGGCTTGGTGTCGGTGCCGGAGGAGCTGTCGGAGTCGCTCTTGGCCCCGTTGCCGGAAGCTGCGGAGGCGGCCTTGCCGCCGTTCTTGTAGTCGGTGCTGTAGTAACCGCTGCCCTTGTAGACGATGCCGGCCGGGTAGACGATCTTCGCCAGCTGGCTGGAGCACTTCGGACAGGTCTTGAGCGGTGCGTCCGACATTTTCTGCAGGACTTCGAACTCGTGTCCGCAGCTCCTGCACCGGTATCCGTATATGGGCATCTGTGTGGGGCTTCCTACTATAGGGTCCGGTCTGCCCCGAGCCGGTGGATAACCATCCCCGATGGCGGCTTGGGGTGGAAATAAGTGGTCTTCTGTGGAAACGTTCTTCCATCGGCGGCCAACTTCAAAACCTGCCGCAGGTCGGGCGCGTCGAGGAAGAACGCGTTGACGCCCGCGCCGTCGTCGACCAACCTGACCGCCTCCTTGGGGTCGCGGGTGTAGAGCAGGAAATCCTCGGCGCTGCGCCGCCCGAGGATGTTGTCGATGACCTGGCGGTGCAGCTCGACAACCGCGACCTCGCCTTCCAGCGGCAGCACCTGGAAGCGCCCGTCGCGGTAGACGCCCGCCGCGACCTGGCCGCGGATCGATGCGAGCGTCTCCTCCAGGCTTTCTTTGGGTTCCCCGCCGGTGACGGCGATGCCCGCCTTCATGACCCGGTGCGTGGGCAGCACCTCGAGACCCGGGTCGTCGATGTCCGTGAGCAGGGCGAGCGTGAAGCGCGACGCCGCGTCCTGCGGCCCGCCAACCTCTTCGGCGTAGGCCAGGGCGGTCCAGGGCGGTCTCGTAGCGATGGTGGCCGTCGGCGATGAGCAGCTGCAGCGGGGCCATCGCCTTTGTGACCGCCTCGGTCCACGCGCCGCGCGGCAGTACCCACAGCCGCTGGGCGAGGCCCTCGGGATCGTTGAAGGTGACGTCGGGCGGGCGCTCGACCGCCTCGTCCAGCAGCCGCCTCAGCTCGCTGCCGGCGCCGTCGTAGACGAACCACAGCGGCTCCAGGCTCGCGCGCGTCGCGCGCATCAGGGCGAGGCGGTCCTCTTTGGGACCGCGGTGCGTGCGCTCGTGCGGCAGGACGACGCGCCGCTCGTACGGCTCCAGCCGCAGCGCCGCCATCAGGTCGCGGCGGGTGCGGCCATCGCCAAGGTCCACCTCGTGTACGTACATCGAGGGGTCGTCCGCGCGCAGCGTTCCGGCCTGCAGCCAGGCCTCGAGAGTCCTCGCCGCGCCGTCGTAGTCGTGGCCCGGGCGGATGAGGCGGATGACGTTGTGCGGTGAGCGCTCGAGGTATCCCGAGATGTCCGCGTCCGGGATCACGTCGTACGGCGGCGCGACCAGCTCGGTCAGGTGCGCGGCATCGGCGTAGCGAACCCCGGGCAGCGCCCGGACGTCAGCTATCGGTGCCTCCGTTACCAAGCTCGACGTAGTGCAGGTCGGCCATGCCATCTACCTGGTGCAGCCGCTCGAGCAGCGGCGCCGCGACCGGGTCGTCGATCGCGAGGATCATCATCGCCTTCCCTCGCGGCGCGTCGCGGCCGACCATCATGCTCGCGATGTTGACGTCGTGCTCGCCGAGGATCGTGCCGACGCGACCGACGATGCCGGGCCGGTCCGCATGCCTGCTCACCAGGAAGCGTCCCTCGGGCATGAGGTCGACGCGGAACGAGTCGATGCGCACTACGCGCGGCTCCTCCATCAGCACAGTGCCGCTGAGCTCGTGGCCGTGCATGCGCAGCGTGATGAGGCTGGTGTAGCTGCCGCGCGCGGCCGCCTTGCGCTCGACGATCTTCATGCCGCGCGCTGACGCGATCAGCCTCGCGTTGACGGCGTTGATGCGGTCCTCGGTGAAGTTCTGCATCACGCCCTTGATGGCGGCGGCGACCAGAAGGTTGGTGTCGTGCTGCGCGAGCTGGCCCTCGAAGTCGAGCTCGATGACGCCCGCGCGCCCGCCGAACAGCTGCGAATGCAGCGACGCGAGTCGCTCCGTGAGGTGCGCGAACGGGCGCAGGTACGCGAGCTCCTCCGGCGGCAGCGCCGGCGCGTTGACCGCGTAACGCGGCAGCTCTCCCGCGAGCACCGCGGCGACTTCCTCGGCGACATCGAAAGCGACCGAGGCCTGGGCCTCGGCGGTCGAGGCGGCAATGTGCGGGGTCGCGACGAAGTTCGGCAGCGTGAACAGCGGGTTCTCGCCCGGCGGCTCCTGCTCGAACACGTCGAACGCTGCCGCGGCCGGGCGCCCTGCTTTCAACGCCTGGTAAAGAGCGGCCTCGTCGACGATGCCGCCACGCGCTGTGTTGATGAGGCGGGAGGCCGGCTTCATCATCGCCAGCTCGCGCGCCGCGATCAGACCGCGGTTCGCCTCGACCAGCGGAACATGCACCGTGACGAAATCAGCCCGCTCCAGAAGATCGTCGAGCGGCACGAGCTCGACGTTGAAGAGCTCGGCGCGCTCGACCGCGACCACAGGGTCGTACGCGATGACGTCCATCTCGAGTCCATGCGCGCGCTTCGCCACCTCCGACCCGACGTTGCCGAGGCCGATGACCCCGAGCGTCTTGCCGCGCACCTCGACGCCGAGGAATTTCGCGCGCGTCCAGTCGCCGGCGTGGATCGATGCGTCCGCCTGCGACACCCAGCGCGCCACCGCGAACAGCAGGGCGATGGTGTGCTCCGCGGCCGCGACGATGTTGCCGCGCGGGGCGTTGACAACCAGGATCCCGTGGCGCGTGGCGGCGGCGACGTCGATGTTGTCGACGCCTACGCCCGCTCGACCCACCACCCGCAGGCGCTTGCCGGCTTCGAGGATCGGCGCGGTCACCTTCGTCTCGCTGCGCACGACAAGCGCGTCGTAGTCCGGAATGCGCTCCACCAGCTCCGCCTCGGCGAGCTTCGTCGCAACGGTCACCTCGCCTTCACGGCGAAGCCGTGCGAGGCCGTCCTCGGCCAGGGGATCGGCGACCAGGATCCGAGCCACGAAAGCTGAGTCTAGGGGCGCGGCCGGAAAGCCCTCGACGGATCCTCGGCCGCGCCGCTAGGCGGGGACGCCCTGCAACGAGCTCGTCACCGCGGCCACGCCACGCCCGTCGGCGGGAGCGATGTCCATCTCCTCGAGCGCCTGCTCCATGGCCCACAGGACCTGCACGATGTCGCCCTCGCCGACGGCGCCAAGGTGGCCGACGCGGACCATCTTCCCGGCCATCTTGTTCTGGCCGCCGGCGATCACTACGCCGTACCGGTCGTGCAGAAGCTTGCGGAAAGGCTCGACGTTCAGCCCATCAGGCGGCAGCGCAGCGGTCACTGTGTTCGAGCGGAAGCCGTCGCGGGCGAAGAGCTTGAACCCGAGAGCCTGGAGCCCGGCCTGGGTTGCCCGCGCGAGGCGAGCGTGCCGCTCGTAGACCTTGGTGAGGCCCTCCTCCTCGAGCATCCGGAGGCCTTCCTGCAGCGCGAACGCGACGCTCACCGCGGTGGTGAACGGCGTCATGCCCTTGTCGGCCCACGTCTTGGCCTCTTTCCAGTCGAAGTAGTAGCGCGGGGCGCGGGCACGCGACTGCATCTCCCACGCGCGCTCGCTGACGCTGACGAGCGCAAGGCCTGGCGGCGCCATCCATCCCTTCTGCGAGCCGCTGACCGCGACGTCGATGCCCCATCCATCCGTCTCGATCTCGATCGAGCTGATGGAGCTGACTCCGTCGACGACCACGACTCGACCGGCGTCGCGGCCGACGCGAGCGAGCTCGTGCAGAGGGTTGGTGAGCCCGGTCGAGGTCTCGTTGTGCGTGAGCAGAAGCAGCTTCGCTTTCGGGTGCTTCTCGAGCACGAGCGCGAGGTCTTCGGCGTCGACGGGCTGGCCCCACTCGAATTCGAGCCGCACGACATCGGCGCCATACGCCGAGGCAAGAGCCGCGAATCGCTCGCCGAAGTTTCCGCACAGCGCGACGACCACCTCGTCGCCGGGCGATACGAGGTTGGCGACCGCCGACTCGAGGCCGCCGGTGCCGGAAGAGGTCAGGAACAGCAGGTCGGAGGACGTCTTGAAGACGCGCTTGGCGCCGGCGGTGATCTCGGCCAGGATGGCGCCGAACTCCGGACCCCGGTGATCGACCATCGGCCTGCTCATCGCGCGCACGACGCGCTCGGGTAGGGGTGTCGGTCCGGGTATGCGCAGCTGGCTCGAGAAGGTCATGGGCGTGCTCCTATACCGGGCTTCGGCAGGCCCACTGATTCTAATCCCCTCTCCCGCGTGTGGGAGAGGCCAGGGTGAGGGGTGAGGGCCGCTAGTGCTGCTCGGTCGTGTACGGAAGGAGAGCGATCGCGCGAGCTCGCTCCAGGGCTGTGGTCAGCGGCCGCTGGTGCCGGGCGCACGTGCCCGTCACGCGGCGCGGCAGGATCTTGCCCCGGTCGCTGACGAACCTGCGCAGGCGCGAGATCTCCTTGTAGTCGATGTACGAGACCTTCTCCATGCAGAAGCTGCAGACCTTGCGGTGCTGCCGCTTCGGCCCGCGAGACTCTCGCGGTGCTGGTCGTGCCGATGAAGTGGAAGCCATCAAATCTCCTGGTTAGAACGGAATGTCGTCCGGGTCGACGTCCCGCGGAACGTCCTCACCGGTGGTTTCTTCGGTAGTCGTGTTGCCCGAGGCGCGTCCCGCACCCACACTCGCGCCTGCACCGGCGCCAGCGCCGACGCCGGCGCCACGCGGCTCGAGAAACTGCACATCGTTCGCGATGATCTCGGTCACGCGCCGCTTCTGGCCGTCCTGACCCTCCCATGAGCGCGTCTGGATGCGGCCCTCGACGAACACAAGCGCGCCTTTGCGCGTGTACTGCGCGACCGTCTCGGCGAGATTTCGCTTGCCGATCGGGTACGCGACGATGTTGTGGTAGTCGGTGAACTCCTTGCGCTCGCCGTCGGGACCGGTGGACCAGCGATTCGTCGCGATCGAAAAGCTGGTGACCGCGGTGCCGCTAGGCGTGTAGCGCATCTCGGGGTCCTTCGTGAGCCGGCCGATGAGCAGTGCTTTGTTGAGGTTCGACATTTACCGTTCCTCCCGATCCCCGGCTGATGCGTCCGCCGCGCCTCTCGACTCGACCGCAACAGGCTCCAGCACGACCTCCGCCGGCGGCGGTGCAACGGTCGTCGGGCTGGGCTTCTCGGGCTTGCGCACGATGAGATGCCGGAGCACCTCCTCGGTGATCTTCAACGCAGCCTCGAGCTCGGGCACGCGGTCGGGGGCGATCTGGAAGTCCTGCAGGACGTAGATGCCCTCTTTCTGGTGCTTCACCTCGTAGGCGAGCTTGCGCTTGCCCCAGAGGTTGGTGTTATCAGCGCTGCCGCCGGATCGCTCGATCAGCGTGTTGACCCGCTTGACCGCGTCCTGGACCTTCTCGTCGTCCAGGTCCGGCCGCACGATGTACAGAATTTCGTAATCCCGCAACGGGGCGATTCCTCCTTTCTATGGGTTTTCAGGCCCCGGTCCAACGGAACGCAGGCGCGACCTGCCGAGGCCAGAAAGGGTAGGTCGGTATTCTATCAGTCCGCTTTTATGCGTTCCCAGGGCCGAAGCAAGCAAAACGTCCGCGGCAAGTCGCAGGTGCGCGGCAAGGGCAGCCGTCGCGCACCCGTGAAGTCGAGCACCGACACGCCGATCCTCGCGATCGTCGTCGGCGCGATCCTGGCGCTCGTGTTCATCGGGCTGCTCATCTACGGCGCCATCAACAGCCGCACCAATCCGGTCCCGACCGTCCAGGGATCGAGCGGCAGCATCGCCTGCGACCAGCTCGAGCACACGCAGGTCCACTACCACGCGTCCATCCAGATCGTTGCGCAGGGCTCAGTTCATCCGATCCCCGGCGGCATCGGCATCCAGGGCGGCGAGACCGCGCCGAAGTGCTTCTACTGGCTGCACGTCCACAGCGCCAACCCGAACGTCATCCACATCGAGTCGACCGCCGATCGCGTGTTCACGCTCGGTGACTTCTTCAAGGTGTGGGACGCGTGGTCGACGTACAACAACGGCCCGCACGAGCTGCTGAACTCGACGCACGTTTCGACGCTGACAGTCGGTTCAGGCCAGTCGATGAAGGTCTACATCGACCTCGGCGACGGCAAGGGCGCGCAGCTGTTCGAAGGCGATCCAAGCACCATCGTGCTCAAGAGCCACGAGACCATCACGATCGAGGTCACGCCGCCGATCGTGACTCCTCCGCCGACGTTCGACTGGAAGTCGTCCACGAACAACGGGCTGTAGGCAGCCAGTGCCACGTTTGGCCCCAAACAAGTCCTTGGTTTCGGCGGCAAGCGCGGGTTTGGCGCCAAACGGGTCGAAAACGCTGGGCGCCGGCTAGGCCTCCAGCAGGGTCCTCGCCGACCGGTAGTGCTCGAGGGCATCCTTGGGGCGGCCGGCCCTGGTCGCCCGTTCGGCGATCTGCAGATGGTTTTCGGCCGCCGCTTTCGCGTCGCCGTTGCCGTAGCTGAGTCGCTTGCCCTGGGACAGGGCGCGCCAGCGGTCCATACGCGGGTTGTCACGGTGCTTGCTGATCACCATGCGCTCAGCGTCGAGGACCTTCCGGGCGCGCTCGTGCCGGCCCAGCTGGGCCAGCGCCTCCGCCTCGGTGAGCCGGGCGTCGGTGCCGATCGGCCACGCTGCCTCGTCCAGGCCGCGCAGGCTGATGAGCGCCCGTTTCGGGTCGCCTCGCAGCAGCAGGACGCGCGCGCGCTCCAGCGCGAGCTCTCGGTCGACCTCCGGCGATCGCCCCTCGAGCAGAAAGTCGACGTGAGTGCCGAGCCTGTCGGCGATGACGCGCAGAACGCGCAGCGACGGCTGTGCCCGTCCGAGCTCGACCTGGCTCAGGAACGCCCGCGTGAAATCCCCGCCCCCGATCTTGGCCAGGCTGACGCCCCGCTCGCGCCGCAAGCGCCGGATCCGGGTGCCCAGCGACTCGCCTTCGTTTGGTGGCACGCAACCATCATACCGCCGCCCAGTCAAGCCGGCCTTTACGAGACGTCCTGAACGGTCAGCGCCCTCCGCAGCCTGCGGTCCTGGTACGCGATGTGGTCCGCGATCCGGAAGAAGGCGTCGCGCAGAGGGCTGACCTCGGCCTCGTTCGCAGTGAGCTGCCAGCTGACGACCTCCAGCTCGTCCCATGGCGACGCCGCTCGGTCGCTGATCGCCATGCGCACGCCGCCGCCGTCGGGCCACGCCTCGATCGCCGCAGAGCATCTGTCGGCGCGCCCGGTACCGTCGCTCCAGTCGCCCACCGCGATCGACAGCAGCACGCGCGGCTCCGGGTCGCGATGGAAGTGGTCGAAGATGTCGGCCCGGTATATGGCGATCGGGTCGTCGTCCTCGTAGATGACGCCCACCACGCTGCGGATGGCGGAGCCGCAGTCCGCGCACTCCGCCTCGGTCTGCTGGTCGTCGTGCTCGAGCCTGAGCGTGCCCAACCCGGCCTAAAAATAGTCCTTGGGGTCCAGGCTGCGCGTGATGGACGTGAAGTTGTCGAAGCCCCGCGCCGTGACCATGCCGGTGTCCTCGACGCGCACTCCGCCGAAGCCCATCAGGTAAAGGCCCGGCTCCACCGTGATCACGTCGCCCTCTGCCAACGGCTCGCCGTTGGCGCTCCGCACGCCAGGCTGCTCGTGCACGTCGAGGCCGACGCCATGGCCTGTGCTGTGGTTCATCTTGGCGACGCCGTCGGGCCCCTCGTAGCCGTCGGTGGTGGCGCCATAGCCTCGGTCGACGAGCACCTGGCACACTGCGTGATGGACCTCGTTGGCCGGCACGCCCGCCTTGATCGACTCGACCCCTACGTCCAGCGCCTGCAGTGTAGCCGTGTGCATCCGGCGCACCTCTTCTGGAATGTCGCCGACGACCACCGTCCGCGTCAGGTCGCCGTTGTAGTGGCTGCCGCGGCTGGCCGGAAAGATGTCGATGATCACCGGCGCGCCGGCGCGGATCTGGCCCTCCCCACGGTAGTGAGGCATGGCGTTGTCGGGCGACCCGGCGATGATCATGTCGGGGCACGAGAACCCGAGCTCTGCCAGTAGAAGAGACGCGCGAGCGTAGAGCCACTCCGACGTCATGGGCTTGCCGTCGGCCCACAGCAGTCCCTCGCGAATCTCGGCCTGAGCGAGAAGCCGCACGATCTCGGTCATCGCCTTCTCGGCCGCCTGCTGCGCGTCGCGAATCTTGTCCGCCTCCTCGCGGGTCTTGTGCCGCCGCTCGGCCTCGAACAGCGACTGGTCGACCTCGACGTCGAGGCCCGTGTCGCGCAGCCCTTCTAGATAGCCGGCCTGCAATCGCGGCGAAACCCGCGCCTCGGCCTGGCCTTGCTCGCGCAGCAGTTTGGCCGCCAGCACCGCATATGACCTGTACGCACCCAGCTCCGCGTAGCCCGCGTCCCGAAACGAGAGGATGCGCGCGGCCCTTGACTCGGTTCGCGCGCGGTCGATCTCGAGCGGGCTGGCTACCAGGATGTCGTCGCCCGAGGTGGGCCTGATGTACAGCGCGCTCTCGACGTCCATGCCAGTGGCGTAGATGAAGTCGGCGTCGCCGTGGCCGGTAGGGATGAGGACGAGCGGGCGGGGTCCGGTCGCGCGGCGCGCCCGTTTGCGCGGCGTGGCCACGCTCGCCGGGGTGGTGTCGCGCCATAGACCGGCGGCCTCGACCGCATGCGCCACGGCCTGGAGCAGGGCGTCATCACCGCGAGGCCGCATCGTCTTTTTCCCGCGGCCTTCGAGGTTGAGCTTCTCCTGGACCTCGTAACCGCTGGTGTACGCAACCTCATAGCCGAGTTCGCGCAGCTGGGAAAGATCGCGGCGGAGCGTGCGCTCGGAGACGCCCGCCTTCTCCGCCAGCTCGAGCGGGTTGAGGCCAGGCTCGGCGATGATCGCGGCGAGCACCCTCAGCAGCCGAGCGAGACGCTCAGCCCGATTCAAGAGCTAGAGCCCGGTCAGCCGATCTCTTCCCAGGACGTGGTGGCGTTGCCCTCGAATGGATCGGTCTCGGCCTCCTCCTGGTTGCCGACCTTCTGGTGGAACCGGCTGGCGATCATCTGGTAGGCCATCGCCTTCGGGATCCCCAGCTTCGTGAGTGACTTGACCTCGTCGGCCATCACCTTGTCGCGGGCGGCCTCGATCGCGGCCAGCACCTCTTCGACGGACGCCGTCCTCTTGACCATGGACCCCGAATTCTACCGAAGCGCAGGCGGCTCCAAGTCGCCGCCCCCAATCGATCCTTAGACTTAATCGTCGTATCCACCGGCCGGCTTGCATCTGGGGTGTGAATGGCGGCTGATTACTCTCCCGACAAGATCCGAAACGTGGTCCTCCTCGGCCACTCCCACGACGGCAAGACCACGATCGCGGAGGCCATGCTCTTTGCCTCCGGCGGCCTCCAGCGGATGGGCTCCACCGACCAGAACACCTCCGCCATGGACACCGAGCCCGAGGAGCAGAGACGCAAGATCTCGATCAACCTCGGTGTTGGGTTCGCCGAGCACAACGGATTCAAGATCAACATCCTCGACGCGCCCGGCTTCCTCGACTTCGCCGGTCAGGCCATGAGCGGGCTGCGAGCGGCCGAGGGCGCCGTGGTGGTGGTCGGACCGAACGACCATCTCGCCGTCGGCACCGAGGTCGCCTGGGAGCAGTGCAACGCTCGCAGCAAGCCGCGCGTCGTGGTCGTGAACAAGCTCGACAAGGAGCACGCGGATTTCTACGGCGCGGTGAAGGCGATGCGCGACAACCTTTCGCCGCGGCCGTTCCCGCTGCATCTGCCCATCGGCTCGGAGCAGGACTTCCGCGGTGTCGTCGACCTGCTGCACCTAAAGGCTTTCGTCACCACGGAGGACGGCAAGGGCGGCGAGGTCCCGATCCCCGACGACATGAAGAAGCTCGTCGACGAGTACCGAGGTCAGCTCATCGAGGCGGCCGCTGAGAGCGACGACTCGCTGCTCGAGAAGTACCTCGACGCCGGCACGCTGAACGAGGAGGAGATCCAGCGAGGCCTGCGCGAGGGAATCCTCGCCGGCAAGGTTGCGCCGGTGCTCTGCTGCTCGGCGACGAAGCTGCTGGGCGTGCGCACGCTGATGTCGACGCTTTGCGAGCTGCTGCCGCCCCCCGAGGGTGACCTCTCGAAGCCAACGCAAGCGTTCGTCTTCAGCACCGGCGGCGACCAGTTCGGGCGCGTCAGCTACTTCAAGGTCGTGGCCGGAACGGTCAAGGCCGACCAGCACCTCACGAACATCAAACGCAGCGCCGACGAGCGCCTGGCGCAGATCTTCTTCCCGCGCGGCAAGGAGCATGTGGCCGCGACCGAGATCCATGCCGGCGACATCGGCGCTGTGACCAAGCTCACGCACACCCTCACCAACGACACGCTGGGCAACAAGGACGGCGAGCCGCTGGCGCCCATCGACCTGCCTGGCCTCGCGTTCAGCGTGGCAATCACGCCCAAAGCTCGTGGCGACGAGGAGAAGATCTCGAGCGGCCTCGCACGCCTGTCTGAAGAGGATCCGACGCTGCACGTGGACCGGGTCGAGGAGACGCATCAGCTGGTCATCTCGGGGCTCGGTGACGTGCACCTGGACGTGACGCTGGAAAAGCTGAAGCGCAAGTACGGCGTCGAGGCGACGACGGCGACACCGAAGGTGGCTTACCGCGAGACCGTATCCGGCCACAGTCGTGCCGAGGGCCGGCACGTAAAGCAATCCGGAGGGCATGGCCAGTACGGAATTTGCGTCATCGAGGTTTCGCCGACGAAGCGCGGTGAAGGCTTCGTATGGGAGGACAAGATCTTCGGCGGCGCCATTCCCCAGAACTTCCGGGCGTCGGTGCAGAAGGGAATCGTGGATAACATGGCCAAGGGCGTGGTCGCGGGCTACCCGATGGTCGACGTCAAGGTGACGCTCGTCGATGGCAAGTACCACCAGGTGGACTCCAACGACATGGGAGCCGGACGACGGCTACCAGAAGGTGAAAACCACGGTGCCCGAGTCGGAGATGCTGCGGTTTGCGCTCGACCTGCGCTCGATCACGCAGGGCCGAGGAAGCTTCAGCAAGAAGTTCTCGCACTACGACGAGATGCCCGCCCACCTGGCCAAGGGCATCATCGAAGAGTTCCAGAAGCAGCACGAAGCAGCGAGCTAGCGTCAACGCAGGCACCGGCACCCTCTCCCCTTGGGAGAGGGGTCAGGGGTGAGGGCGAGGCCACTAGCATCTCAATCGTGAGTCAGCCCTCCGCCCATGACGTCATCGTCATCGGCGGCGGTGTCACCGGCGCGGGCATCGCGCGCGACCTCTCGCTTCGCGGGCTGTCGGTGCTGCTCCTCGAGAAAGGCGACTGGGGCGCGGGCACCAGCGGCTCGTCGAGCTGGATGATCCACGGCGGGCCGCGCTACCTTGAGTTCGACTGGGACACGACGCGCCTCTCGACCACGGACGCGGGCCACATCGTCACGATCGCGCGCAACATCGTCTATCGCGTCCTCTTCCTCATCCCGGTCCTTCCGCACGACAAGAACAACATCGAGCGGATGGAGACGGCGATGGAGGTTTACGACCGCTTCCAGCCGTTGAAGAAGTCACACCCGCACACCCGGCTGACGCCGGAGGAGGCGCTCCAGATCGAGCCCGGGCTCACGCGCGACATGGTCGGCGCGGTGACCATGGAGGAATGGGGCGTCGACCCGCACCGGCTCGTGTTCGCGAACGTGCAGGACGCGGTTGCGAACGGCACCCGCGCTTTGAACCACACGAAGGTCGTGGAGCTGCTGCGCGACGGCGGCGCCGTCATCGGCGTGCGCTACCGGACTTCGGACGGCGTGTACAGCGAGGCGCGCGCGAAGGTCGTTGTCAACGCCGCCGGCCCGTGGGTTCCCGAGGTCGGGCACATGGCCGGCGTCGACGTGCAGCTGCGTCCCGCGAAGGGCATCCACATCGTTTACCCCCACCGCATCTCCCGGTTTGCGATCAGCGGGGAGTCGATCGACGGCCGCGACCTGCTGATGGTGTCGCACGCGGGCTTCACGCTCCTCGGCACCACCGACGACGACTTCTACGGCGACCTCGATTCAGTCGAGGTCAGGCGCGACGAGGTCGACTACCTCCTGCAGGGTTTCGAGCGCGTCTTCCCGGCGATTCGCAAGTTCCGACCCGTGCGCACGACCACCGGCGTGCGGCCGACGCTCTTCAAGTGGCGCCGCTACGAGGACGAGCTGTCGCGCAGGTACCGGATCTTCGATCACGCGGCCGACGGCGTCGGCGGCTTCGTCACGATCGCCGGCGGCAAGCTGTCGATGTACCGGCTGATGGCCGAGGAGACATCGGACGCGGTTTGCCGCAAGCTCGGACATCAGTCGCCCTGCGTGACGGCTACGCGCCCGCTGCCGGGAAGCGAATCCGATATGGAGCCCGCGGAAGAGCTCGCGCGCCGCTGCGGGATCTCGGCGCTGGCCGCGGTCAAGCTGCAGAGCAGGCACGGATGTCGCTCGGCCGAAGTGCTCGATGGCGCGCCCGCGGGCCGGCTCGTCTGCCGGTGCGAGCCCCTCACCGAGGCGGAGCTGGCCTACTCCGCGCGTCGCGAGCAGGTGCGCACGCTCGCCGATGCGTTCCGGCGCGTGAGCCTCGCCGGTGGACCTTGCGCCGGCGCGACGTGCGTGATGCGCGCCGCCGAGATCATCGGCCGCGAGCTCGGATGGAACGCGTCCCAGCGATTCGACGCGGTCCGCGATTTCGTGCAGTCGTCGTGGCTTGGACGCGCGCCGGTCCTGACCCATGCCGGATGGGCGCAGGAAGAGCTGGTCCAGGGCGCGACGCGAGGACTGTTCGCGTAATGGGCCGCCCCGATTCGCTCGCCAAGCTCGCGCTCGCGTACGGCATGCACCTCACGCGCAGGCGATTGAAGCCGGCGCGCTCCCAGCTGAAGCCGCTGCTCGAGATGTACGCAGCGGATGGGCTGCTTCCGCTGACCCGTGAGGAACAGGAGAAGCACCCTCAGCTCATCGGATGCATCAACTGCGGGCTGTGCGCGTTCGCCGCGGGACGGCTGGCGCGCACGCGCCTACCGGACCTGGCTTCTTCCTACGCGCGCCTTTACTCGCGCCTCGCTGACGCGGCCGGGGACGTCGATGGTGAGGAACCCGATTGGGAGGCCGCGTCCGCAGCCTGCCCGGTCGGAGTGCCCTTGGAGGGCGTGGCCACGATGGTCCGCCGGCTCGCGGTCGGCTGAGGGCGAGGTCCCACTCGCCAGGCGGCGACTCCCATTCTCAGCACGGGCTCAGCGCGGCCTCAGCCTGACAGTCAGCTTCCAGGTGCGCAGGCGGCGGGGCCGGCCGCACCCGCGAAGGGGCGAGCTCACCCTGGAGCTCGAATGACGGCTACAGGTCGGGTGGCGCTTGTAGTTGCCAGTTACCCACATTCTGTATACAGTCTGTGGAAATCACACTACATCTAGCCCCAATGGTCAATACCCTTATGCGTCCATTTCGGAGGTGGGCGGCCCTGAAGGCGTTCCTGAGGCGCCTGATGGGGCGGTTCACGGCCTGGCCGGGGGACGATTTCGACCGCTTCGTCCGGGCGCCGGTGGACCTCGGCATGGCCGCCGCCGAGCCCGTGCTGCCGCCGACCGGCCAGCCCTTCCGGCCGCCGGCTCCCATGTCGATCGCCCCGGCCACTTTCGAGATGCGCTTCATGAAGCTGCACGCCGAGGACCGCTTCGACGAGATGTGGGAGATGATCGCCGAGGACGCGCAGCGCGCCTGGGGCGGACGCGAGATGTTCATCCGCGACATGCCGCGCCTCGGTGACGACACCGAGGTGCTCGACGTGCAGGTGCTCTACGTGAATGTGCTCGAGTCGTGGACCGACCGTCGCCACGAGCGCACGTACAGCAACGTGGCGCAGATGGTCTTGCGATATCGCGTGCGCGAGCAGTGGAAGGATTGGACGCTGGATCGCCAGGTTCACCTGATCCCGGCAGAAGGCAGCTGGCGCACTCTCTATTACCCCGCGCAAATGAAAAGTAGCGCGGGGAGCCGCTGATATAGTGGATCTTCAATGCTCCAGCAAACGATCGAAGAGCAAGACCAGCATTTCAGGTGGCATCGACGGCGCAAGCAGGCGATGACTCCGCGACGCTTGCTCCGCGAATCGGATGAATTGCTCTACTGGGTTGAAGAGTGCATGGTGCAAGAGATGCGCATCGTGCCCGGATGGCTGGTCGCTCGTTTGATGGTCGTGCTGCGCCACGCGCACCCCGAATTGCCCGCTCGGCTCGGCCGCGAGCGCAGGCCGACGCAGGTGATGGAGATCATCTACGACGCGCAGGCGGCGCTCATGGAGCAGGCCTGCTTGAGCCGCGGCCCGGCTCACGTGATTCCACTGTTCGCCGGTGCTCGCCGGCGCCAGCTCAGCGAGGCGGCCCAGGTCTCTTAGACTCGTTCGCGTGCGAGTCGACCTGCATCTCCACTCGCGCTATTCGCACGACAGCTTCACCTCGCTCGACGCGCTGATCAAGCGCGCTCGCGAATGCGGCCTCGATCGCATCGCGTTGACCGATCACAACACCGCCGAGGGCGCGTTCGAGCTGGCGAAGCTCGCTCCAGAGCTGACCATCGTCGGCGAAGAGGCGAAGACACGAGAGGGTGAGCTCATCGGCCTTTTCATCACGCGACGCGTGCCCCCTTACCTGCGACCTGAGGAGGCGATGGACCTCATTCACGAGATGGGCGGCCTCACGTACATCCCGCATCCGCTCGACCGCAACCGATCGCACTTTCGCAGCGAGCGCATCGTCGACCTCGCCGATCGCATCGACATCATCGAGACGTACAACCCGTGGGCCGAGCCGGGCGCGAATCGCGCCGCCTCCGAGCTTGCCGCGGAGCTCGGCAAGGTGGCGGCCACGGGCTCGGACTCGCATGGGATCGAGGAGATCGGGCGCAGCTGGATGGAGATCGACGAATACGACGGGCCAACCGACTTCCTCGAGAAGCTGGCGCGGGCGCGGCATGTCGTGACCTCTGCGAGCGGCACCACCCGTCGCGCGTGAGCGCGGAACTTCTGGTCGCGGGATCGATCGCGCTCGATACGCTCGACGGATCGTTTGGTCACGTCGAAAACGAGCTTGGCGGCTCCGCGCTCTACTTCGCGCTGGCCGCGAGCCTGATCACGCCGGTGCGAGTCGTCGCGCCCGTGGGCAAGGATCAGGCCCGACTGGTCGAGGACGTGGTCGGGTCACGGCCGGTCGATCTCAGTCATCTGCAGGTGATCGACGCGCCGACGTACCGCTGGCGCGCTCAGCAGGAGGCCGGCCGCAACATCGATTTCGGCAGCCAGGACTCGATCTACGACCATTGGCAGCCAGGGCTGCCGCCCGGCTACTCGGGATGGTCTTTCGTCGGATCGATGCGGCCTGACCGGCAGGCGCAGATTGCCTCTGGGCTCGCCGGCTCGAGCCTTTTGGCGGCGGACGCGATGCTGTCGTACGTTCGAGCTCAGCCTGTAGAGGCCAGGGACGTGCTGCGCCGTGCGCGCTGGTATTTCTGCAACCAGGACGAGTTCGCTGCGCTGGGCGGCGTCGAACCGCAGGAGTTCCGGCGTGAGTGGTCGCTCGAGGGCCTGGTTTTGAAAAGTGGCGCGCGTGGGGTGACCGCTTACACAGACTATGGATCGGTGCACGTGCCGGCGCTGGGCACACATCCCATCGTCGACACCACCGGCGCCGGCGACGCGACCGCGGCCGGGATGCTCGCGCACTGGCTCGTATCGGGCGGTGAGCCCAGCGCCGTCCGCGAAGCGCTGGTGTGGGGTGTTGCGTGCGCATCCATCACAATCGAAGACATCGGGCTGCGCAGCATCGCGCGCACGACGCGAGCGCAGCTGGACTCGCGCGTCGAGGAGGTGATGGAATGCCTACCAGGCGAATCGTCATCACCGTCGGCGACCTGACCGATCAGGATGTCGACGCCATCGTCAACGCGGCCAACAACGACCTCGAGCTGGGAGGCGGAGTGGCGGGCGCGATCAGGCGGCGCGGTGGTCCATCGATCCAGGACGAATGCACCGCGCATGGTCCGGTCCGCGTGGGCGAGGCCGCCATCACGGGCGGCGGGCAGCTGAAGGCGCGCCACGTTATCCACGCGGCTAGCATGGCGCTGGGCGGACGCACGACCGCAAGGTCGCTGCAAGCATCCATGACCGCGACTTTTGAAATTGCGCGCCGCAGTGCCTTCGAGACGGTCGCCGTGCCGGCGGTCGGCACTGGCATCGCCGGTTTTCCGCTCGATGAATGCGCGCGCATCATGGCGACCTGTCTGAGCCGCGCGTTTCACGACGGTTGGCAGCCGTCAGAGGTGCGATTTGTCCTCTACGACGAGGCCGCGCAGAGTGCGTTTGAGCCTCCATTTCTGACCACTTTCTACGACGTGTTGGGGCACGAAAAAACTGATGCCTTCTGATCTCGGGTTGAATTCGAGTTGGAGGGCCCCTAGAATGGGCCGAGTCGCCCTGGGCAACGGATACTGATTAAAGGATGGTGAACTAGTGGAAGGCTACTGCCTGAAAGACAAGCGAAAGGTCGAAATGAAGGACCCTCAGCCCATCACGATGAAGAACGGAAAGCCGGCTACGGTAGGCACGTGTCCGAATTGCGGCACGAAGATCTACAAGATCGGCAAGGCGACTGTGTAAAGCAAAGGGGGAGTGAGGGACCGCTTGGGCCAGCGGTCCTTTTCCTCTTCGATCGTTTCGTCAGGTGGTGATCGGGGGTTCCAGGGCGCCGAGAAGAATCTCGGTCGCTGATACAGCGTCATCGACGCCGAGCGTCTTGAAGATCTCAACGTTCGACGGATTGTTCACGCGTGCGATCGTCTTCTTCACGTTGAAGTGACGCTTGGCCATCTGCAGGGCGATGAGGTTGTCCTCATCGTCCGCGGTGACCGCGACGATCGCATCCGCGCGCTCGATGCCTGTCTGGGACAGGAACTTCACCTCGCATCCGTCGCCGCGCATGACGATGCTGCCGAGCTGGGTCTCGAGCCAGTCGGCCCGGCGGCTTTCTTTCTCGATGAGTGTCACCTCGTGGCCGCGGTCCAGCAGGTCGCGCGAAAGGTAGTAGCCGACTGTGCCTCCGCCGACGACGATCACGTACATGAATGCAACCTCACTGCTGCAGCAGCGTCTTCTCGATGCGCTTGGCGCCGTCGATGGTGGGACAGATCGTGTGCAGTCCGAGCTTTTCGTAAGCCTCCGCGCGCTCCGGATCGTAGATGCGGCAGACGACGCGGGGAACCTTGAAGACGTGCTTGGCGATCTGTGCGGCCATGATGTTGCGGTTATCGCCTTCGGTCACCGCCACGAAGCCGTCGGCGTCTTCCACGCCTGCCCTCCGCAGGACCTCCGCGTCGGTGCCGTTGCCGACGACCTGGTTGCCCTTGAAGTCGTTGGTCAGGACGCCTCGCTGCGACGCCCGCGAGAACTGGTTGGGGTCGCGGTCGATGATGGTTACGTCGTGTCCGGTGCGGTCCATTTCGGCCGCGATCTGGGATCCGACGCGACCGCAGCCAACGATCACGATCTTCAACGCGCATCGATTATAGGGAGGCTCGTGGGGGCGCCATCCGGGCCCGTCACGCGTGGGCTAGCATGGTTCGCCGTGCGCTTCCCGTTCACGCTGCTGGGCCTTATCGCGATCGCCATCGGAGTGTGGGTGGCTGTGTACTTGACCGTGCATCCGGGGCTGGACCCGGTGTCCACCGGGCTGGCGTTTGGTACGGCTGTCGGCGCGTTCATGTTCGGCGCTTACGTGCTGGTGCGCCGGCTGCGGCGCGGCCCGGACAACTAGCCGGAAATATGGCCGACCACCACTCGCACGGACCGGTTGCCAAGAAGGTGATGGTCGCCGTCGGCGGCCAGGGCATCGACGCCGAGGTCGTGCGGCTCGCGTGCAGCATGACCGACGCGCACGGGAAGCTCTACGGCGTGCACATCATCGAGGTCAACCGCTCGCTGCCTTTGGGCGCGGTGCTGGACGAGGTGGTCGAGCGCGGGGAGAAGATCCTGGACGAGGTCGAGCAGCTGGCGACAGAGGCGCAGCTGAACGTGGAGACGGAGCTGGTGCAGGCCCGCGACACCGGCCCGGCGCTGGTCGACGAGGCGGTGGAGTGGGGCGCAGAGCTGATCGTGATGGGGCTGCCGTACAAGCGGCGGTTCGGCGAGTTCAACCTGGGCAAGACGGTGCCGTACGTTCTGAAGAACGCCAACTGCCGGGTGCTGCTGTTCCGCGAGCACCGGGAGCACCAGGCCTAACAGCGCCCGCCGCCCTCATCGCATCCCGCCCGTCGGGCCCGCCCCCCACCCCCGGTGCGGCTCCCGCCCCCAGCCTGCACACCGCCGCCCAGATTAGAAATTTCAAAACCACCTGCCAACCCAGCTTGTTAACGTCTCGCCATGTCCGACGAGGCCACCAAGCGAAGACCGCACTATTTCGCCCGTCTGCTGGCTGAGCTGAACAGCATCGGCGGCGAGCACGACGCGTTCATCAAGGTGATCATCGTCGAGCGCGTCGGCAAGGCCGTGGTCCTCATCGCGCTCGGCATCGGCCTGCTGGTCGCCGGTCAAGAAGGGTGGCTCACCCAGTGGGCCGCGTCAGCTCAGCAGCAGCTGAACCTCGACACCGACGAAACGATCATCGAGCAGCTGTTCTTCCGTCTGCTGGTGATGATCGGCAACTTTCCTCACACGACCCTGCTGGCCATCGGCGCGTTTGCCTACTCGCTGCTCGAAGGCACCGAAGGCATCGGCCTTGCGATGCGCCGGCGATGGGCCGAGTACCTGACCGTCATCGCAACGGGCGTGCTCATCCCGTTCGAGGCCTACGAGGTCGTGCACAAGGTGACGCTGTTCCGCGTCGGCGCACTGCTGCTAAACCTGGCTGTGGTGGGCTACCTTGCTTACCGCAAGAGGCTGTTCGTCGGCATTTGACCGTGGCGTGAGCCACCGGCTCGGAAAGCCGGAGCGGTGCGCGACATAGGTCAGCAGCGCCGCCAGCGTCTTGAGCCCGTACACCGTTGACGTCTTGAAGCTGACCGAACTCGCGTCCTCGTGGTACCGGCCGATGGCGGGAACCTCGCCGATCTTGAAGCCAAACGTCGCGGCCTGGATGAGGACCTGCGTGTCGAACACGAAGTCGTCGCTGTTCTCGAGAAAGGGAATCGTCTCCAGGAACCGCCGCGAGTAAGCCCTGTATCCGGTGTGGTACTCGGAAAGCTTCAGGCCCAGGATGCGGTTCTCGGTCGCGGTCAGGAACCTGTTGCCGAGCCGCTTCCACCACGGCATGCCCGCCTTGGCCGGGTCGAGGCCAAGCCAGCGCGAGCCGAGGACGATGTCGGCCTCGCCATCCTCTATGACTCGACACAGGTTCGGGATGATGGCAGGGTCGTACTGGCCGTCCGGGTGCAGCATCACGACCACGTCCGCGCCCATCTGCAGCGCGCGCCTGTAGCAGGTCTTCTGATTGCCTCCGTATCCAAGGTTTCGCGCGTGCCGGATCACGTCGAGGTTCAGCGCGGTCGCCACGCTGACCGTCGCATCAGCGCTCGCGTCGTCGACAAGAAGGATGCGGTCGGCATGGCCCTTCGGGATGTCGCCCACCACCTCGGCCAGTGTCTTGGCCGCGCGGTAGGCGGGCAGCACGATCACGCGGTGAGGTCGCGGTCCCTGCCAGCGATGCTCGGTCAGCGCCACCGGCTCCGGGCGAACCGCCATGCGTTCCAGGGTCAAGAAGGCGGCGATCGCGACCGCGCCGCCGGCTGCAGACCAGAGGCTTATGGCAAGGCTCAGGTTGATGGCGGCGTACGCCAGCCCGAGCACCAGCGCCGCCATGCCGGGCCACCTCAGGCTGCCGTCCAGCGCCAGGTCGGCCAGGGCGAATCCTGGAATCACAAGCAGCGCCAGGTCGTGCACGTTCTGATGCGGACTCAGCACGAGCGAGGCTGCCACCGCCAGCGCGAAGTCGAGGCGCGGCTTGTCCGGCCGCCAGCTCAAGGAGACCGCCACGAGCGCCAGAAGCCCGACCAGGATCGCAAAGGCGATGACCTTTCCGCCTCCCGGCAGGATCTCGAGAATGTGGCGCAGCGAGTAGACCGCGGTGTCCGTGTAGACCGCCTGCCCGTGAGTCGGCAGCTGCCCGCCGATTGCCCACGAGCCGACCGAGCTCACGTATTCGAGCACCGGGTTCAAACCGAAGCCTGCGATGGACACGAGCGCCAGCGCCAGCACGGTCCCCGCGAATCCGGCCATGGCGCGCCATGAACGCCGCGTGATGAAGAGCACCGGGATCAGAAGCAGCAGCTGCGGCTTGGAGAACGCGAGCGCGCTGAGCACGCCGGCCCAGCCGGTGCGTCCGCGCGACCACGCCACGTACGCGCCGGCGAGCGGAACGAGCACCACGAGGTCGGACTGGCCCTGGAGGATCGTCACGAACAGCGGCAAGAAACCGGCGATGAGCGACGCCGCGACGATCACGGCGCGCCGGTGCACTCGCAGGCTGCCTCGCACCAGGATCACGGTGAGCGCGATGAGCAACGCCACGTTGAACGCGGTCATCGCGTAGTACGCGGCGCGATAGCTCAGGAATGCGAGCGGCGCGATGAGCAGCGTGTAGAACGGCGGATGGAAGTACGGCAGCACGATGAACGTTTCGGCCGGACGTTGCGTGATCGCGATCTCGTACTGCTTCTGCGTGAGGATGTCGTAGACGCTCGCTGGGCCCTGCTTGACGAAGATCTCGGCGGCTGCGTAGAACGAGAAGAAGTCCGGACCCTGCAGGTTGCCGCTGATGAACACGAACCAGTTGGCGGCCCATGCGAGGAAACAACCAAGGCCGGCTCCTGCAGCTCCGGCGAATGCGAGGCGCCGCCAGCGGCGGGCCGCCCAGCGCTTCATCGACCCGTTTCTAGGCGAGCCGCAAAGCGCTCGGGCAGCTGCGCTTGCCGTATCGCCTTCTGTGCACCTCCGATGTCGTAGCCGACGCGCCTGAACTCGAAAGTCCCCTCCTCGACATCCCAGATGCCGTAGCTCGCCATCGGTATGCCGTCACGCGGCTGGCCGATGCTGCCGGGATTCACAAGCGCGGGGCCGGCGAGTCGAAACGTGTCCACGCGGTAGTCGTGGGTGACCTGACCGTCCGAGATGCCGAATATGCCGGGCACGTGCGTGTGGCCGTGAAGGCACAGCCTGCCGCGCAGCAGCTCGAGGTTCGCGTGCGCGACCGCGCTGTCGAGGACGTATTCGTAGATGTGGTCGCGCGGGCTGGCATGGACGAGCAGGACGTTCTCCTTGATGTGGCTGTCGGGTAGATCGCCCAGCCACTCGAGACGTTCCGCGCCGATCACGTCGACCGTCCACCGCACCACGGTGGCCGCGTCGTCGTTGAACCATTCCAGGATTTCAGGGTCTGTGCAAGCGCGATCGTGGTTGCCGACGAGCGTCAGCCACCCTCTCTCCATCACCTCGTCGACACAACGTTTCGGATCGCCGCCATAACCGACCACGTCACCGAGGCAGAGCGTCTCGTCCACGGGCGGGCAGTCCTCCATGACGGCTTCGAGGCCCTGCCAGTTGGCGTGGATGTCCGAGAAGACTGCGATCTTCACGCCGGCTTCTCGTACAGGCGCGGATAGATGTGGTCGAACACGATCCGCAACGTCGCCGCGAGCGGCACCGCGACGAACATGCCGAGGATTCCGGCCCAGCTGAACCCTGCGATCAGGGCGACGATGACTAGCAGTGGCGGCAGTCGCACCGCGTCGCCCATCACCTTTGGGTATACGAAGTTGAGTATCACGTTCGAGATCACGAAGTAGAGGCCGACCACGAGCAACGCCTTGAACGGGCCGCCTGAAGCAAGGCCCACCAGCACTGCGGGCAGCGCACCTATGAATGGACCGAGGTACGGAATGATCGCTGTGATGCCCGCGATGAGGCCGAGCGCGACGGCGTCGGGCAGCCCGAGCACCGCGCAGCCGATGCCGCTGAGGATACCGATCATGCCGGCGACGATGATCTGGCCCCTCACGTATGCGTAAAGCATCCGCCGGACGCGACGCCAGATCTGGTCGAAGTCGTTGCGGTAGTCGTTGGGCACCAGGCGGCGCAGTACGCGCCGCACCGAATGCGCGTCCAGCGCCAGCAGGAACGCGGCCACGAACATCAAGAGGATCTGGAGCACCGTCGTCAGCGCGGTGAGGCCGATGCTGACGGCGTTGCCGAACTGGCCGAAGAGGTAGTCGCGCAGGTGCGAGCTCACGGTCTCGACCGAGTTGGCGAGGTTGACGTTGATGCCGAAGATGCTCACGGGCGAGCCCTGGAGCTCGGTGATCCGGCGCTGGGCTTCCGTGGCCAGGCTCGGAGCCTGCGATTGGAGCTGGCCCACCTCGCCGATGAAGAGCGGGAGGACGAGCAGCACGATGCCGGCAAGCGCCAGCAGGATCGCTACGAAGATCAGCACGATGGCCAGGATTCGCGGCAGGCCGAGCTCGGTCAGCCGGTGGATGGCCGGCTGAATCAGGAATGCGATCGCCGCGCCCAGCACGAAGGCGCCGAGCACGTCGCGGATGAGGTAAAGGACGAGCACAGCGACCAGGGCCGAGCCAAGCCCGAACGCGATCTGGAGGTACAGGCGCCGGCGGCGCGGGTCGAGCGACCAGGCGACCGCCACGGCCGTCGGCAGGGGCGCCGGCTCGGTCGATTCCGGCTCGTGCGAGGAGCCTGCCGGGCGAACGTTGCGCAAGGTACGCAGCAGTATGAATGAGGCATCTCAGGGGGCGTCCCGGTTAACCCCCGGGCGCAATTCGGCCGGTTTACTCGGCCGGCGAGTTCGCTCCGGCGGTCCTAAGTATGGCTTCCTCGTATTGCAGGCCGTGCAGGGGGTTGATGGTGCGGCGGCCGGCAGCGAGGGCGAACATGCCGAGCAAGATCAGGCCGATAGCGAGCACGCCGTA
>WNGK01001842.1_pt1 | contig 28184 bp, 25 predicted proteins | sample 5400601 | NCBI WGS metagenome assembly WNGK01 (sample SAMN13153376, study PRJNA577476) | soil metagenome | isolation source: 60 cm soil or saprolite under Garry oak tree replicate 1 | place: USA:California | collected 2016-06-15
TTCGAATCAGAGGGAGCACAAGGGCTGCAGACCATGAGCGCCTTCCCTCGCCTGTCGAGCATCACGAACGATGCGCCCACGTCAGAAACCCAACGCAAGGCTTCGAGCGTGATGAACCCATCGCTCCCGATCAGCACCAACCTTTTCAGACCGGGATTCACACGCGGCAGGCGAACCTGATGACGATCCAGTCCGACACCCCACTCAGCGCAAAAATGCCCACGATCCACGCGCACCTTTATTCCGAAGCCGTGTAGTACCAAGACGCCATGCTTGCCGACGGTGTGCGAGTGCGGTAGGGTATGCGGAGCTGCCATCGGAGGTTCCTTCTCCCTTGGCGGTCAGGGCTGTCGGCTATTTATGGTAGTCGGCAGTCCGCTTAAACTATGTAGATTCTATAACTTAGGTGTATTCTTGTGCAATGGCACAAATAGGGCAGGCACCCTTCTCTATGTTGTGTTATCCTGTTCATAGAAGTTTCCGAAGTCCCACTGAAGTCCAAACGGCTGTGGGGTCCGGAAGGCATAAAGAAGCTTCAAGCTGGAATCACCAGCATACGAGGCTTTTTCTATGTCATCAACTCCCGTTTTAGAAATCCCCGCATCAGAAAAAATCCTGTTTAACCGGCACGAGGCAGCGTGTCTGCTCGGCATCTCCCCCGATTTGTTGGACGTTCTCGTGCGCCGTGGCGAGATTCGCATCCGTCGCGTGGGCGGTGCAATCAGAGGAAGAGTTCTATTTACAAGAACCGAGCTTCAACGATTTGCTGAAGAAGTAACCGAAACGTCTAAAGGGTGACCTAAGTGGCGCGCAAGAGAAAGCGCGCTAGGCCATCCGGTGGGCATCGGCAACCTAGTCGCGCTCGGAATACTAAAACTCGATCCACCTCTATTGTACGCAAAAGATCGACGCGTGTCAATATAGAGAATCGTCCCGAACGCTCCCGTTCTGCCCGCTCCCACGCGTTCAACGTTCTATCCGATCTACGGCGTGACCCCTCGCTCACCTTCACCCAAACCGCGCGAAACAGAGAGGTTAATCCTCGCTCGGTACGCAAGTACATCGCATCGGCGTTGCGGAAAGACCCTTCAGGCCGAATCAAGGCGCGTCCCAGCGACCGTCTCCGCGTAACTATCTACATTCCGGGAACGAAGCCGGGCGAACGAATTCCAGTTCGCACGAAGAATAACCGCGAACGGCAACTAGTCGGTCAGTGGATGACGGCAGTAAATGCCGCTGGGCGTGATGATTTCTCGCTCATTCACGAATTTCCAAGCGGACAGATGGTCGATGGAGTTCTGCTTCCAACCGGCCCGTATCAGATTCAGAAAATCCTTGAAGCACTGGCGGAAGAGGACGGCCCGTACGAGGGTCTCTACCGTACGCTTGCGAGGAGATCATGAGGCCGAAACCAAAGGTTCGCGATTGCGTGCTCTGTGGTGGCACACAAAGAATTCAGGAGCACCATTTCGCCGGGCATAACTTCGAATTAACGGTTACGCTCTGTGATCCATGTCACCTTCCGATCACTGTTGGATTGAAACGGCTGAAGATCGACACTTCCGGCAAAACTCCAGGTCTTGAAGGGCTGGTGTATTCATTCCAAGCAACAACTTACTTCCAATGGATACTGCTTGCGCATTTGAATAAAACAGTAAGTCAGCCGAAAGGAAAACATTAATGACTAGTGAAAAGCATGACATATTCCTACGCGCGCATACGGAAGTAATCGATAAACCGAAGGATGCGAGTGACGAGCATCGCCCACGCGCCACAAAGAACCACACCAAGTGGGCGGAGTACGCTCTAGCGTTCGACGTTGAAACTCGCACCGACACTCGGCAGGAGTTGACGTTTGGTTTCTGCCGCATCATGCATTTGAACGGCGATGCTTACGAACTGGTTGAAGAGGTAGCGTTCTACGATGACGATCTGCCCGCAGACGAGCGCTCGATTCTCGAATCCTACGTCAGCATTGCGGACACGGGGGCATCATTTCCACCGCGATTCCCCCTGTACTCCAAGACCGAATTTATCAAAGAAGTGTTTTACAAGTACGCCCACAGGGGAGCGCTAATTGTGGGCTTCAATCTACCTTTTGACATAGCTAGGTGCGCCTGCAAATGGCCCGAAGGAGAAAAGAAGGAGTGGAGTCTGATACTCAAGGAAGACCCCGACGGGAGCGAAGACAAGATATACCCGCGCGTGCTCATCGATCCCATCGACAGCAAGAAAGCCTTCATTTCCTTCGCCAATCAATGGATCCCCGAGGACGGCGACATAATGGCAACCAAGATTGGTGAAGCCCGATTCCTCGATCTGCGCACGTTGCTCTGGGCATTGTACAACGTCGCCTACTCGCTCAAGCGCGCCTGCGACAACAAGAAAGGACCATTCAAGGGACAGAATCTACCGCAAAAGATCGAGCACGTGCCGACCGGCAGAGTCACCTTGGAGGAAATCGAGTATGGCCGTCAGGACGTGCGCTGCACGGCTGCGCTGCTGAACGCTGCCAAGAAAGAATTCGATCTGCATGCTGATATTGAGCTTGATCCAGACAAGGCCTATTCCCCGGCGAGCATCGCGAAAGCGTACTTGAGCGCCATGAACATTGCCACACCCGAGAAAAAATTTGAGGTGTCCAGCGAGATTAAAGGCTTTGCCATGGAGAGTTACTTCGGCGGACGCTCGGAGACGCGCATCCGGCTTGAGGAGGTGCCCGTGGTTCCCGTGGATTTCAAGTCGGAGTACCCAAGCACCTGTGCGGCGCTCGGCCTTTGGGACATCATCACCGCCGAGAGCATATCGTTCGAGGACGCCACAGAGGATGTACGAGCGCTACTAAGCAGCATCAATCTTGAAAAGTGTTTCAAGCTAAAACAATGGCCAGACTTCCGATTCTTTGCTCTGGTCAAACCCGACGATGACGTTCTGCCAGTCCGCACGTCCTACAACGGAAAAACGCAGAACATCGGCAACAATTTCCTCAGCTCCAAGAAATCCGTTTGGGTTGCAGGTCCAGACCCCATCGCAAGCAAGATTCAAACCGGCAAGGCACCACAAATCGTGAAGGCGATTCGCATCGTTCCGCACGGCAAGCAAGCGGAAATGAAGTCTGTGAACCTTCGCGGCATGGTCAAGATTGACCCTTACAAGGACGACCTCTTTAAACGGGTGATCGAACAGCGCATGCTGAGCAAGTCGAACAAGGAACTGTACTATTGGCTGAAGATACTAGCCAACGCAATCTACGGTTTCTTCGTCGAACTCAACCCCGAAGCGTTGTCCGAACGGAGTTCGGTTAGGGTGCACGTCTACTCAGGCCAAGCTTCCTATGAGCCCGAACGACGGTTTCCCGTTGAAGAAAAACAAGGACCGTGGTACGCGCCATATCTGGCTTCTCTCATAACTTCCGGAGGCCGTCTATACCTAGCCATGGCCGAAGCGTGCGTCAAGGAGAAACAGAGTATTCACCTATACGGTGATACTGACAGCCTGGCAATCGTGGCCTCGAAGCATGGCGGACACCTTCGCATTCCGGGCAGCAAGGGTGTCAAGATTCTATCGTGGGTTGAAGTGCAAGCCATCGTAGACAGGTTTGCCGAACTGAACCCGTACAACCGAGAGATAGTGAAGGGATCGATCTTAAACCTAACTGACGCAAACTTCGATGCAGACGGAAACCAACGACCACTGTACGGCTTCTCGATAAGCGCCAAGCGCTACGTGATTTACCAACGCTCCGGAGATGAAATCACCATTATTGACGCGAAGGCTCATGGTCTCGGTTATTTGCACCCTCCGACCGATTCTCCTGAAAAATGGAATGATGAACACGACGTGCCCAAGTGGATTTTCGAGGCGTGGGAATGGATTTTGCGCAAACAGTTTGGCCTGAAGCAAATCGATCTACCTTGGCTCAAGCACCCGCAGATGATGCGCATGGCCGTCACCACCGTCAACGTGCTCAAGCGCCTGCACGGTTGGGAAGGCTTCCGCCCTTGGAACTTCTTTCTGCTTCCGATTCTGGCCGACTGTGGGTACCCGGGCAACGTCGATCCCAAGTGCTTCACGCTGGCTACTTCCATGGAATCGGACCAAGAGAAATGGATTGATTCTGTGTGCGTCAACATCGGCGACCCTGAGGACGCAAAAACGTACAAGCTCACGACCTACAACTCTGAAGCCTATGACTCCGAGTACGGCAAGCATGCCGTCATCGCCACCTTTGAGGACCGGCTCCACCGCTACATGAAGCACCCAGAAGCCAAGAGCCTCGCCCCCGATGGTGGACCTTGCAAGAGCGACACGCGCGGACTTCTCCAGCGAGCGCACGTCGTAGCGGGGGAATTCCATCGCATCGGCAAGGAAAGTGATCGGCGCTGGGAGGAGGGCGACGATTTGGAGTCAATGACGCGGGAGCCCATAGACTACGACCGAGACAAAAAGGTTTCATCGGAAGGAATGGCCAAACCTAAAGAGAGACTGATACGTGATATTAAAAAGATCAAGTTTCCCGCTTTAATAAAAATCGGATGTACCCGATTTCTCTTGAGGTCTATTTGTCGCAGAGAACTAGTGCGCACGGACACGCTGAACGAGTACGAACGGAAAGTCAAAGATTATGCCATATAAAGATCGTGAACAATATCTTCGCAAGCAACGGGAATTCTACGTTCGCCGAAAATCCCGAGAACGAATTCGCTTAACCCCGTCAACCCCAAAGATAAAAATGTTGAAACCCGTAACTCCTTTATCCTCAACGGGTACACACCCCACACCGTCAACATTTAAATACAAGATTTCCGTCAACCCCGTCAACCCCATAAACCCTAAGACGGCAGTGCCTAAAGGTACCAAGACGGCGCACCAACTAGCACAACCCTTCCCATCCGGTTTCCTCGCCTCCACCCTCTGCCCGTACTGCCACTCCTCCCGCTTCAGCTCTCCCGGCACGCCGTGCTCGTACTGCGCCGCCGGAGGCAAGCGATGACGCGAGGAAGCTTGCATGCATCTAACCTTTATATGATTGCGAAAGCTCCACCGACCCGTCTCCCCGCTCTCCGCTGCGCCGCTGCTCCGCCACTCCGCTGCTCCAGCGCGCCACTGGCGCGTACGCTCCGCTATACCCTACTCAACCACTCGACATTCGACGTATATTTACTTTGGTCTATGTGCGTTTGGACCGCGAATAGCTAAGGCGAAACGCGTGTCGTAGCGCTCGGACCAGCATAAACACAGGCTAAATAGAAACGGAAGAATGGAGGGAGGGGCACTCTCGGTCGGCGCCGTATACACTCCCCTCTCTCGTTTGACCCTTCTTTTCTCGCGCCTGTAATATCAAAGTTCATCCTTAACGAAGGTTTGCTGCCGCCGAGTTGCGCTCGGCGTGGCCGGGGTCTGAGATCGGTCCCACACGAAAATCGAATGCCACACGACCACACGAAAATCGAATGCCACACGAGCTGCCCAAATCCTACGAGCCAGGCGCGATTGAAACGCGCTGGGCCGAATACTGGATCAAAGAGAAACTATTCTCCGTGCCCACACCTCCGCTGGGTGATACGCGTCCAGTGTTCACCCTGCTGCTGCCACCGCCGAATGTCACCGGCCGCTTGCACATGGGCCACATGCTCAATCAGACGCAGATGGATATCGTCGTGCGCTGGCACCGCATGCGCGGTTTCCTCACCCTGTGGCTACCCGGCACCGACCATGCTGGGATCGCCACACAGATGATGGTCGAGAGGCAGCTTGCGAGCGAAGGCAAGAAGCGCCGCGACCTGGGGCGCGAAAAGTTTATTGAGCGGGTGTGGGATTGGAAAAAGCATTACGGCGGCGCAATTCTCGACCAGATGAAGCGCCTCGGCGCATCAGTCGATTGGGACCGCGAGTACTTCACCATGGACGAGAATCTTTCGCGCGCGGTGCGTGAAGTCTTTGTCCGCCTGTATGAGGAAGGACTGATCTATCGCGGGAAGTACATCGTCAATTGGTGTCCGCGCTGTGAGACGGCGATTTCAGATCTCGAAGTAAAGCACGAGGAAGTTCCCGGGAAACTGTATGAAATTCGCTATCCGGTGATCGGAAGCAGGGAATCTATTACGGTCGCTACCACACGTCCCGAGACCATGCTGGGCGATACTGCCGTCGCGGTAAACGAAAAAGATGAACGCTACCGGCACTTGCATGGAAAGAAAATTCTGGTGCCGTTGATGCATCGCGAGATCCCAATTATTACCGATGAACTGGCGCAGCCCGAGTTCGGCACTGGCGCAGTGAAGGTGACTCCGGCACACGATCCCAATGACTTTCAGGCCGGCCTCCGCCATAACCTGCCGCAGATTGACGTGATGGACGAGCACGCGCACATGAATCAAAATGCGGGCGCGTATGCGGGCCTTAGCCGCCATGCCGCGCGCGAGCGCGTGCTGGCAGATCTAAAAGCTCAGGGATTCCTTGTCGGCGAAACAGATTACACCATCGCTCTCGGCAAGTGCGACCGCTGTGGCACGGTGGTTGAGCCGCGACTTTCGACGCAATGGTTCATCAAGATCAAGCCGTTGGCAAAGCGCGCGATTGAGCTCGTAGAGAGCGGCGAGATCACCATCACCCCTGAGAACTATCGTCAGATTTACCTGAACTGGATGAACAACATCCACGATTGGTGCATCTCGCGCCAGTTGTGGTGGGGGCATCGGATTCCGGCGTGGCATTGCAGCTGCGGAGAGATTATCGTTGCGCGTGAAGCACCGGCGAAATGCTCCAAATGCGGCAGCTCAAAGCCAAAACAAGATACGGATGTTTTGGACACTTGGTTTTCTTCGGGCTTACTGCCGTTCACGACGCTCGCATGGCCCGAGAAGACGCGCGACCAGGACGTTTTTTATCCCACTACGCTGTTGATCACGGCGTACGAGATTCTATTCTTCTGGGTGGCACGCATGATTATGTTCGGCTGCCACTTTATGGAAGGCCACAAGCAGGATTCGGTCATGAAAAAGGCCAGCGGATGGGGCGCCAAGAAAAACGACAGCGTGCCCTTTCGGCAGGTTTACATCCATGCGCTCGTGCGCGACGCCGAACGCCAGAAAATGTCAAAGACCAAGGGCAACGTGATCGATCCGCTGGATATCATTCTGCGCTTCGGCACCGACGCCACGCGTTTCACGCTGGCCGCCATGGCCGCGCCGGGCACCGACATTGCATTCAGCGAGAGCCGCACAGATGGTTATCGCGCCTTCGCTAACAAGATATGGAATGCAGCGCGCTTCATGTTCATGAATGTCGACCGCGTGGATCCGGGACTTCGTCCCGTCGAGCATGCGGTGCCGACGGCGGGCATCCCTAGATTTCAAGCCTCTGCTCTCGAAGACCGCTGGATCCTCTCGCGCTTCAATCGGGTAACGAAGGAAGTGAATGAGGCACTGGCTACGTATCGTTTCCACGAGGCGGCGAATCGCATCTATGACTTTTTCTGGGGAGAGTTCTGCGATTGGTATCTGGAACTGATCAAGCCGCGCTTGATGTCCAACGCGGGTGACGAAGCCCGAACAGCTTGCGGCAATCTGGTGAACTTATTCGACGCGGCAGTGCGCCTTTTGCATCCCGTCATGCCCTTCATCACCGAAGAAATATGGCACGCGATCTATGATGGCAAGCCACCGTTGCGATCGGTGGCGCTGGCATCGTACCCGCAAGTGGACGAGGAACAGATCGATCTGGCCGCCGAGACAGAGATGGCTGTGCTGCAAGACCTGATTGTTAGTGTGCGCCAGCTTCGCTTGGACCTGAAAGTGGAAGCTAGGATCAAGATTCCAATTGAGCTGTTTGTCCATGACGCAGGGACGGGCATCTCGATCATGCAAAACGAGGAGGCCATCAAGCGACTCGCCCATGTGGAGAGCATTACGAACGTGGAAGAGTGGCGAGCCCGGCAGCCTCCCTCGAGAGGCACAACTCGTTTCGATGTGCATGTTGTCTATGAGCGAAAAATCGATGTTGCCTTCGAGCGTGGGCGTTTGACCAAGGAACTGGAGAAGATAGAAAAAGAGACAATCAATAACCGGAAGCAGTTGGGGAACGATCAATTCCTGGCCAAGGCTCCGCCGAGAGTTGTCGAGGGCCTGCGCAAGCGGGCGGAAGAACTGTCCGTGCTGCACGACAAAGCGAAGAGTAAGCTGGAAGAATTGGGGCGCTAATATCCCAAGCAGGAATACGCGCTGCAAGCAGGTTATATTTGGGGCTGAAGGCTGAATGCTAAATGAACGCTGAGTGCTGATTGCTTGCAAACCGCAGCACTGAACTGCAACTCCCCCAATGGACTGGAATAGCCGACGAATTACCGCCATTCTGGAAAACGCTCTGCTCGAAGACCGGGCGACGAGCGACGCCACCAGCTACGCCTGCATCGATCCCAACCGGCGCGCGGCAGCGACCATTCTCGCCAAAGAAGACTGCATTCTCGCCGGCATTGGCTGCGTAGGCCGCATTCTCGATGTTTACGCGATGCTCGACGGCGCCGTGACTTCGCATTACGAGGTCACCACTCACCCGGAGATTTTCGACGGTGTGCGTCTGCACAAGGGGCAATCAGTCGCGGTCATTCGTCATAACGCCCGAGTTGTACTTTCTTGCGAGCGTGTGATTTTGAATTTCTTGCAGCGCATGAGTGGCATCGCGACTATCACCCGCAAGTTTGTCGAAGCCGTGCACGGCACGAAAGCCCGCATTCTCGATACCCGAAAGACCGCGCCCGGCCTGCGCGTCATCGACAAATACGCGGTGCGTTGCGGCGGCGGACAGAACCACCGCCTTGATCTATCCGACGGCGTGCTCATCAAGAACAACCATATCGCACTGGCTGGCGGAGTTGTGCCCGCGGTCGAGCGAGCGCTTCACAATCGCCGCGGGGCGCAACCCGTAGAGGTCGAAGTACGTACGCTTGAAGAGTTGGAGCAGGTGCTGGCCAATGGCGGTGAGGCCGTCCTGCTCGACAACATGTCGCCGGAAACCGTGGCCAAGGCCGTGGAGTTCTGTTCGCGGCTAGAACGTCGCATTCCGCTTGAGTGCTCCGGAGGCATCAGTCTGGAGAATGTCCGCAGCTACGCGGAGACGGGTGTCGATTTTATCTCGGTGGGCTTGCTTACGCATTCGCCACGCGCCGTCGATATGAGCATGCGAGTTGTACCCGCCTAAGGTTCGCCGTTTCATTTAGCATGGAAGAAAGAAAGAGTCTTTAAGGCAGTATTGGCCTTCGTGAGCCTGGGTCATGCTGAAAGCGATGATTTGTGCTTTCTTCGTCCCTCCCGCATAATTCACGCATCAAGAAGGCCCTCACAACTCGTACTCGACGACGCCCGAGAGCAACGGCGGCGGTGCCGCGATCATTCACGCCGCAACCCACCGATCTGCGCTTGGGCCGCATTGTGCGCCTGTTGACGGATCACGCCACCGTCGTGGTAAGCGGAACCAAGATCGCCGATGAAATCGGCGGCAGCCGATCTGAGGTATGGCGGCTGATCCAACAATTACGCGGCCTGGGCGTGGACGTTGCCGGGCATCCCGCGACCGGCTATCAATTGCGCGCTGTGCCTGATTTGCTGCTTCCAAATATCTTGCAGCCCCTGGTTCAAGGGACACGGTTCGGCGAGCACATCCACCACTTCTACAAGATCGGCTCAACCAACACGGCAGCCATGGATGCGGCCGCTGCGGGCGCTCCCGACGGCAGTGTATTCCTGGCCGAGGAGCAAACCGCCGGGCGCGGACGCGGCGCAAACGCGTGGCAATCGGCGCGATCGACTGGAATCTACTGTTCGGTGGTACTCCGTCCAGCCTTGCCGCCAACCGAGGTCTTGGTGCTTTCGCTCGCGGCTGCGCTCGCTGTCCGTTCTGCAATCCGGCAGATCGACTCGAGTGTAGATCCCGACTTGAAATGGCCGAACGATTTGCTGATCGACGGAAAGAAAGTTTGCGGCATTCTCGCCGAAATGAATGCCGAAGCAACCCGGGTTCGCTACGTTGTAGTAGGAATCGGCCTCAACGTGAATCAGGCGACTTTTCCCCGGGAGCTGGCGGACCAAGCCACCTCGCTGAGATTGACGACCGGCAGCGAATGGTCGAGGGTGGAACTCGCCGTAGCTTTGCTAAAATCGCTGCATCGCGAGTATCGCGACTTGCTCGAGCGGCCTGACGCGCGCAAATTAATTCTGCGCCGCTTTGCGGATTATTCGTCGTGGATAAAGGGTAAGGCCGTCCGCATCGAGGAGAATGGTGGAAGCTTTGAGGGCACGACTGAAGGGCTCGATGAGGGTGGTTTCCTTCGGGTACGCGCAGCAGGACTTTTGCGGACAGTATTAAGCGGTACGGTGAGGCCACTCTGATTGTGATCGATGACGTAAATTCGCTCACCACAGACGAAGGACGTATGCTTCTCGTTCTCGATGTCGGCAACACAAACACGGTGCTCGGGGTTTTTACCCGAGCAAAAGCAGACGCAGGTCGTACGGCTGCGGACAAAAGCCCGAACGATACGCCGCGCTACGATCAACTCCTCGCCAACTGGCGCGTGGCTACGGTGCAGACCAGCACAGTAGACGAGTACGGCGTTCTGTTCCGCAACCTGTTCGCCATGGCCGGCCTGGAAGTTTCGGGCATGCACGGCATCGTGATTTCCTCTGTCGTTCCGCCGCTTGATCCGGTTCTCCGCCAGGTTTGTGAGCGTTACTTCAATTCCAAGCCGCTTTTTATCGAGCCGGGCATCAAGACGGGAATGCCCGTGCACTATGACAACCCCTCGGAAGTAGGCGCTGATCGCATTGTGAATGCCGTCGCCGCTTTTGAAAAGTACGGGGGGCCGTGCGTGATCGTGGACTTCGGCACGGCCACGACCTTTGATTGCGTCTCCGCCAAGGGAGAATACCTCGGCGGAGTGATCTCACCGGGCCTGGGCATCTCCGCCGACGCGCTCTTCGAGCGCACGGCGCGCTTGCCGCGGGTGGAGATTCGCAAACCAGAGCGAGTCATCGGCTCGACGACCGTGGGCAGTTTGCAGTCCGGGCTCTACTACGGGTACCTCGGCTTGGTGGATGGCATTCTCGACCTTTTGCTCGCCGAGTTGGGAGACGGCACCAAAGTGGTTGCCACTGGCGGCTTGGGCTCGCTGATCGGCACCGGATCGAAATACATCAAGACGGTCGACGACTTTCTTACCCTCGAGGGCCTGCGCATTATCTGGGAGCGGAATGCGACCGCACGACGCGAGACCGGAGGCAAGCCGACGTCGAAGGCCCCGCTCAAAGAAAAGAATGGCAGCGGAAACCGGGCCCTTTCCACTTCGCGTTCCAATCACTAGGCCGTGTGGAAAACTACTTCAACTATTTCACCGAAATTGAAGAGCACTTTCTCCGACGGCGGGGAGGAGGGCTGCTGCTTTCAACCCTCGACTGGGCGCTTATCGAAACCTGGAAAGATGCGGGCATTCCGCTTGAGGCCGCGCTGCGCGGCATTGAAGCTGCCTTCGACCGCTACGACCAGCGGCCGTCGAAAACGAAAAAAGTGAACAGCGTAGCTTATTGTTCTCAGGAAGTGCTGGCCGCGGCCGAAGATATGAAGGAAGCCACTGTTGGAGTTGCGGACGAAGCGGGGCAGCGACTCTCCGCCAAATCAGCCGCCGGACAGGGCTTTGAGCCGGACACAATCGCAGTTTTCCTGAGACGCAACGCTGATCTTTTGGAATCGGCGAAACTTCCGGAGCGCGGCGGAGTTTCCGTGGGCACTGCCGCATGGGAGACGTCGCGTACCCTCCGCAAATTGGCGGATGAGATGGAAAATAAGAGGCCCGTGCCACGGCTGGAAGACTTGGAGCGTCACTTGACTGTGCTCGAAGAAAAGCTCTTCGCCGCCCTACTCGCCGCTGCGGAGGACGAAGAGATGGTAATGGTTCGCACCGAGGCTGATCGCGACCTTGCACCTTATCGCCGCAAAATGCCGGCGGCACAAATCGATCAGCTGCAGAAGCAGTACGTCCACAAGCGCCTGCTGGAAAAACACAACCTGCCAAGACTCAGCCTGTTCTACATGTGATCGCCCTGTGATTCATTCATTCGACGTTTTGATTCTCGGCGGCGGCGCGGCGGGTCTGATGTGTGCCATTGAGGCCGGCAAACGCGGCCGTCGTGTCGCCGTCATCGAGCACGCAGCTCGGTTGGGCAAGAAAATACTCATCTCCGGTGGGGGACGCTGCAATTTCACTAACATTCACTGCCAGCCCGAGCATTTTCTCTCGTCCAATGCCCATTTTGCCAAGTCCGCGCTGGCCCGTTACACGCCCTCGGATTTCATCGCACTGGTGGAAAAGCATCATATCCCGTATCACGAAAAGACCCTTGGGCAGCTCTTCTGCGATCGCTCCGCGACCGGGATCCTAAGCATGCTCGAAGCCGAGTGCCGAGATGCTGGGGTGAATATTTTCTTGAGCACAACCGTCAAGGAGATTCGGCACACCACCGGTTTCGTCGCACGCTCCGCGAAGGCAGAGTTTCATGCCCCTGTGTTGGTGGTTGCGACCGGTGGTCTATCGATTCCAAAAATCGGAGCGACTTCCTTCGGCTATGATCTCGCGCGCCAGTTTGGACTCGCGATCCGCGAGCCCCGGCCAGGTCTCGTGCCCCTCGTGCTGACTGCTGAAGACCGGTCCCATTACTGCGACCTCGCCGGAGTTTCCGCCGGTGTAGTGGCGTCGTTCGATGGGCAGCACTTCCGCGAAAAGATGCTCATCACGCATCGCGGCTTGAGTGGTCCGGCGATCTTGCAAATTTCTTCCTACTGGAAACAATCGCTGCCAATTCTCATTGATCTTGCGCCTGGCCGAGATGTCGCTGCGGCATTTCACCATCCCAAGACACCAAGAAATATAGGAACCTTGCGCGCTGAAATGCGCACATTCCTTCCACAGCGTTTCGCCGACCGTTGGCTGGACCGGCATGCTCCCGTCTCATGGACAAATACTACGCTCGCTGATTTTGAACGGCGGGTTCATGCCTGGCCCATCACCCCTGCTGGCACAGAGGGCTACGAAAAAAGCCGAAGTCACGGCGGGGGGCGTCGATACGAACGAGCTGTCAGCCAAGGCGATGGAAAGCCTCAAAGTTCGAGGGCTGTTCTTCATCGGCGAGGTCGCGGACGTTACGGGACATCTTGGTGGCTTCAATTTTCAATGGGCGTGGGCGTCGGGCGCGGCCGCGGGACGGGCGGTGTGAGGCGCCTTGCGCCGGGTTGTGCAGGCTCGGGGAATCGCGAAAATCGCCAAAACCGCGGGCTCGAGCGCGAGAGCCCTTACCGGACATTGTCTACGCGCGGAAATCCCCGACTTTCCACGCTGGCCGCCGTGAGCAAGGCAGTCGGGCTGAGACTCACAGCTGAAACCGGAGGATGAAAGGGGTAGGCTGGCAGACCGTGAAATGCTGACGTACCTGCGCGGACTTCCACCCCTTGCCGTAGAATCACACCTTGCTTCTCACCATCGAAAAGCTAACTTATGGTGGCGATGGCCTCGCTCGCTTGCTCCCCGACGATCGCGGACGCGGCAAGGCTGTATTCATTCCCTTCGTTCTCGCCGGAGAAAAGATTGAGGCCTCCTTAACTGAGGAGAAGGCGGGCTTCGCCCGAGCCAAAGCCGAAGCCGTAATCGACGCTTCTCCGCACCGGGTGCAACCTCGGTGTCCTTACTTCGCCCGGTGCGGCGGATGCCATTACCAGCACGCCAGCTACGAACATCAACTCGAAATCAAGACTGACATCCTGCGCGAAAACTTCCGGCGCATCGCCAAACTTGAACTCAAGAGCGAAATTGGTGTGCATCCGTCGCCGCCGAGGAACTACCGCAACCGCTCCCGGCTCCAGATTCGCACGCAGCCCGAATTTGCCGCAGGATACTTCAAGCTCGGAGGGCACGAAGTATTGCCGGTAGAGCAATGTCCCATTAGCTCTCCGCTCATCAATCGCGGCATCGCCGCACTGTGGCAGATAAGCAGGGCGGGGAAAACTCCAGAAGGATTACGCGAAGCGGAGTTCTTCGCCAACGCCGATGACAAACAGCTTCTTGTGGAACTTGCTTGCACGCCAGAGACTCCCGAGTCTTCTTTAAAAAACTGGGCCGAAGGATTACGCACTGTGCTGCCGGAAATCGTCGGCATCGTCGCGTTTCGTGAGGCAAAGCCTCGAGAGAAGTCAGCAAGCGCCGCGGAGCGATTGTTCGGGACAGATTACTTGACCTATCAGACGCAACGTTTCGCCTACCGGGTCAGCGCTGGATCATTCTTTCAAACCAACCGAAACTTGACCGACGAACTAGTTAACATCGTCACTCAGGAAGCGTCCGGCGATCTCGCCCTCGACCTTTATGCCGGAGTGGGACTTTTTTCCACAGCCCTGGCTCGTAACTTCCGTCGCGTCGTTTCCGTAGAACCGTCACATCGGGCCCTCCCCGACCTGCAATACAATCTCCCTCCGAATGGAGAGGCAGTTAAGGCGACGACTGAGCAATACCTGAGCCAACACAGCGACAAGGGACAGGCTGCCGGCAGAATTGTGTCAGGCAAACAGAAGCCCGACTTGGTGGTGGTGGATCCTCCTCGCCGCGGCCTGGGCGAACCCCTGGCGCGTTCCCTCGCCGACGTGGCAGCAGCGCGCTTGATCTATGTCTCATGCGATCCGGCGACGCTGGCGCGTGATCTGGTGCCATTGTTGACAGCGGGATATCGCGTCGAGCAGGCACATGTGATCGATCTTTTTCCGCAAACCTATCACCTCGAAAGCATCGTGAAGCTCGTGCGGTGACCGGGGTTCGTAGTTGCCACGCACCGCGCGGAATCACGCGGGATGTGGTTCGCCGCTTCCCTTCTTCGACTAGTCTTAATTACTTCCCAAGCTGCCTATGTTCGGGGCATGGCCCGCACCTGCCTCCGCGTGCAGCACATTTTCGCGTGGGTCTGCGCTTGTTCGCCGGACGACTCTCTCTTTTCATCGGCGAACGGATAGCGCTCTTGGGCTCGTTCGGCCAGCCCGGAATGGAAGCCTTGAAGCGGCTGGAGGATTCAGGAGCGCGTGTCTACCGCACCGACAGGAACGGCGCCGTGACTTTCTAACTCGATGGCCATTCGGTCACGCCTTTGGTTGGCGGCTCACGAATGCCGCTTTCAGTGTCACCCTCGACAGTCTCGCCCGAGAATTCGTCGTCCCTGGCGCTCGGCGACTGCTGAAACTCCGCAATCACTTGGTTCGCCCTTGCGGCGTCCTCCTCGCGAACCAGGATAATCGTGCCACCCACACCAGGGAACGTATCTTGCGGCGCCGAGAGCGCCGTCATGTCACAGTCGATGCCTGCCGATTCCAGAAGGCCGTTCACCACCATGGCCTCCGACTCCTGTTCGGTGTCGAAAATCTTCACCAGGTTTTCGTTGGGATCGGGACGTCGCCGCGATTCTGCCGTTGTTTTAGAAGAATCCGCCATCACTTCTCCAATTCCCGGGTCCGAACCGTTGTTGACGGGCCCGCGCTCGAACAGAATTTTACTCCCTTCACGATCGTCGTTGCAGTAGCTTGCAAATCCGATGCCGGATTGCGGCTGCGGGTTGCGGGTCTGCCCTCCCCAAGTCGCCCCCCCAGACAGCACCTTCGTGCAGTTTGTTTTCTTGTCCGGTTGAGGGACAATGTTGGAGATTGGGGCGCGCAACTCTCCCCTGTCGGATGACATCTAAAACGTGGGTTCCAGGGACTAGCATGAACATTCCGGAGCGGCGGTTTGGTGAGCAGGATTTCCCCCTAGCCAACGGCGAAGGGAAGAGCCAGCACGAAGAAGACGAAGGCCGGAAAATCCGCCGCCTGCAGGTGATGATGAGCATGGTGATGTCGGTAATCGGCCAGGACCCAAGCTTGACGCTGGAGGAGGCTTCCGAACTGGCTGCTGGCGCCAAACGCGCTGCACTTGCCATGTTTCCCGACAAGGAGCTGGCCTACGACCTGCTATACAAGCCTCGCCTGCAACGACTGATGCGAGAGCGCTTCCGCATACAGTAGAAGCAATTGTTGATTTTTGATTGTTTCGTAAAAACTTGGTCACCTAGCTTTCAATCAACAATCAAGAATCAACAATTGATGTCCCCGACCCTTGATCCGCGATGACATTCCGCAGCGTGCCAACTCCCTCAACGCTCACTTCCACCACATCTCCCGCCACGACTGGCCCAACTCCCGCCGGAGTTCCCGTGGCGATCAGATCCCCGGGAAATAAAGTCATCACTTGCGCGATGTGACGGATGATCACATCGAGCGCGAAGATGAAATCGTGCGTATTCCCCTGCTGCCGCACCGCACCATTGACCCGCGTTTCCACGCCGATGCCGGTCCACGGATCAATTTCATCCGTTACCAGCGGACCCACCGGGCAGGAGGTGTCAAAACCCTTGGCTCGAGCCCACTGGCCATCTTTGTTCTGCAGGTCACGGGCGGTGACGTCGTTCACGCAGGTATAGCCAAGTATGTAAGTCCGAACGTCTTCCTCCGCCGCGGGTTGGTAGCAAGTCTTGCCCATGACGACGCCCAGTTCGCCCTCATAATCCACACGCTGCGAAATCTTAGGCCGCAACACCGTCCCACCGGGCGACAATAAAGCCGACGGAGGCTTAAAGAAAAGTAGGGGCTGCTGCGGAACCTCGTGACCCAGCTCGGCCGCATGCTCGCGATAATTGCGCCCCACGCAGACGATCTTCGACGACTGCATTGGCGGCAGCAGCTGTGCGTCACCGAATGCAATCTGATCGATCCTTCGGGTACGCAGGCTCTCCACGTCTCCGCCGGCTTCTTCCGGAGGCGTAACCAGCAGGCGTGTGATGAGATCGTGTCCCGCGAAAGGTTCAACCAGCCCGTACTGGGCTTGGCCGTGGCGTTGAAAGCGGCAATATTTCATAGCTCTATCTCACCACGGAGTGGAGTAGTATTTGCAATTGTCGATTGTCAACTTCCAATTGCAAACTGACCGGAAAGCCATGCAGTGGGTGGTTCAAATCGGCAATTGAAAATTGGCGTCGAAAATCATTCCTCTTTATTTGTTTCAGTCGCTGCCCTCTTTACTACGGTACGCTCTCACTCGATTCTTCCGACCGTGCGCTGTCATTGCCTCGCACATCGACGGCCGAAACCGAATAGATGTAAGTCCCTCCCTTGACCACCTTCATATCGCGATATGCTGGCGCTTTCACGAGATCCGAGTTCAGCTTCTCGGGCGTGCTACCTGGTTCATGCCGATAGACGTTGTAGCCCGCTAAATCCGCGTCCGTCACCGGAGCCCAGATCAAGTCGACAAACGCTTGCTGACCTGGCCCAGAAAACACCGCCTGCAAACCAGAGGGCACCGTAGGGGGGAAAATGTCGTGCGCCAAAACCTTTACTTCGGGTGTGTCATCGCCTTCGACCGGTGCGGGCAGCTTTCCCGCTTCGGTGACTACGGTCACAACCGTAGCGCGATAGTAATAGGTCTTTTCCCACTCGATGGATTGATCAAGAAATTTGCCCGTCGAGGCTGATCGTGGCTGCTCTTCGCCGCTCGACAAGACTTCTTCCCCGCTCTTCCGGCCTTCCGAAACCGCTTCCGCCAGATCCCGAACGCCGGTTGCGTAATCTTGTTCCCCGAGGCTGATGCTCGCTTGGCTGCCTTCTGCACGCCGATAGAACCGCAGACGATATGCGACCGCTCCCACCGGCTTCACGGGTAAAGACGGCTGTGTCCACGTGAGCTCCATCCCTTCCTTCGTCACTTCTGCGCGGAAGCCTTCCGGAGGTGGCAGAGTCGGCGCTGTCGTGACGTGTACTTGGTTGGACAGTCCGGCGCCCCGGCGATTGCGATTGAGTGCTTCCACCGCATACGTGACAAAGCCCCTAGGAGTGCTTACTTCGAGCTGAGCAGGGAGCACATCGGTATAACTGGCGGACACCTTTTTCCCGGCGGCGTCCTTCGTCGCGACAATATTCGGCAGCGACGAAGTTTCTCCTACTGGTGTTCCGCACTGGCTGAGAATCGGATCAAGCCCGCGGCAGATCCATGTTGGTCCCGGACGTCGCATACGTTGACGGTCAGTCGTGACCGAAGGAACCGTCCACGTCAATAAAACTCTGTCGCCCTTGCGCTGGGCTCCCAGGTCCGACGGCGGTTTTGGCAGTTCCAGGGAAGGAGGCAGCGGCGGACCCACCGATGCACAACTCGCCAGCATAGCTAAAGCGGCCAATCCCAGCAGCAGCTTTCCAAGGGGAGGCTTCATGAGTGAGACTAAAGGGTAACAGAGCGGAAGTTGCGGATAATCAGTTGCCGGAGTCTCGGCTCTTGGCAGAGAGGGCTCGCTCCGAATACGAGTAACTCCTTTACGCCGCCAACTCCTTTAACGCCTCACGAAACACTTTGGTGTGATGATCCACGTCTTCGGTCTCAGTCTGCGGCGCCATCAGCGCCATGTTGTGAAAGGGCGTGAGCAGGATCCCTCGGTTCATTGCGTAAAGGTGCATGAATCGTTCGAGTTCGAAATCCATTGCGTCGTGCGCCTCACGGCCGTTCATCGGAGGTTCAGCCGCGAACAGATATTCTGCGCGGCATCCCAGGCGCGTGACGTGCCACGGCAACCCCGCATCAACGATTGCCTTGGCTACGCCGGTGGTCCAGCGTTCAGCCAGGGGTATCATGCGGTCAAATGCGTCCTGGGTCAGAACTTTGGTCAATGTGGCGCGCATCGCGGCGAGCGAGAGTGCGTTGCCCGCGAGTGTGCCGCCAACGCCACCTACATCGCTATCTTCGAGGCTCTGGTGGGCCGTGATGCGGTCGGCAACTTCCCGCGAAAAGCCGTACGCAGCGCCCGGGATGCCTGCACCAATCGCCTTACCAAAGACGAGAATGTCCGGTTCCAGATTTTCAGCTCGTGTGTAGCCGCCGGGCCCGGCGCAGATAGTATGGGTTTCGTCAATAAGGAGCAGCGTACCGTGCTTGCGGGTCAGTTCCCGCAACGCCTGGTGATAGCCAATGGCCGGATGCACGATGCCAACATTCGTCATCGCCGGCTCCGCCAACACGCAAGCCACGTCTCCTGGCGCCAGGGCCGCTTCCAGGCCAGCAATATCGTTGAACTCCACGACCTTGGTTGTCATTGACGGATCGACCGGAGGACCAACGTTGCCGCGCCGCACTCTTGCCGTGCCATCGGGCTGAAGAGTAATGAAGCTCTCATCCACCGAGCCGTGGTAACACCAGTTAAACACCAGAATCTTCGGACGCCCAGTGATCTGCCGCGCCAGCCGGATTGAAAAGCGATTGGCGTCGGTGGCGGTGAGCGCGAACTGCCAGTAGGCGAGTCCAAAGCGTTTGTGTAATTCCTCAGCCACAAAGATCGCGTCCTCGCCCGGCAGCATCAATGTAATCCCCCGCCGCATCTGCTCTTCCGCCGCCTTCACTGTGGCGAACGGACCATGTCCAGTCATTGCACCGGTGTCGCCGAGACAAAAATCTACATAGCGGTGACCGTCCACGTCGAACAAATGCGCCCCCTGCGCCTCGCGGACAAAAGGCGGATAAGCGCCGGCCCACTTCACCATCCAATTCATCGGCACGCCGGCCAGCAGCGACTTGCGTCCGCGCTCAAACAGCGTCTTCGATTTCGGACGCTCGTCCACAAACTTCTTCTGCTCACGTTCCATCAAAGATTGCAGGCGGGCACGGTCAATGGTTTTCATGCATTGGGTCTGTAGGTTATTCATGGATTGGATTTGTAGGTTAGTCGAGGAGTGCATGGTGTAGCAAATCAATTGAGAATGACGGCGCGATCTACTCCCGAGGGTACCCGTCCAAAGCGGATGGCCGTCCGATTGAGTGCTCGTTTACCCCTCCGGGGCAACGCGCGGAGTTAAGCTAGGCGTGTAGCCTGGGCCAGCCGCCCTAAAATTGATTCTGAGCTCTTTGTTGTTTCTTGTTTATCTAAAGAAGCGGCACACCAGCGCACGAACTTGCAGCATGGGCTCTCAAAAGCCTTCCACACGGCAAAATTGCCGGTGAAAATGGCTGGAGGCGATGGGGTGTTGGAGAGCTTCAACGACAGCCCGCACGGCTACCTGCGGATCACGGTCACGAAGAAGTCAATCGCGTGCGAGTATGTAGCGGTCCCAGACCCGAGCACGACGAAGTCTGGCCCGCTGGAGACATTTGATTCGCGCACAATCAATACAAAGGACTAAACACGTTAGAAGGAAGAAGGAGACCGTGGACGGTCTCCTTCGCTGTTCACTCTAGTTATGCGGGGAATTTGTGCTTACAAAATGTACCGGGAAAGATCCTGGTCCTTCACAATGTCAGTCAGCATCTTGCGCACATAATCCGCGTCCACGTTGAAGTGCTGCCCTTTTTTCTCCGGCGCGTCAAAGCTGATCTCATCCAGCACGCGCTCCATAATGGTGTGCAGCCGACGCGCACCGATATTCTCCGTACCTTCATTGACACGGAAGGCAAAGCGGCAAATTTCCTCCAGCGCTTCTGGAGTGAACTCCAGCTTTACTCCTTCGGTTTCCAGCAGAGCCGTGTACTGTTTCACCAGCGAAGACTTCGGCTCGGTGAGGATGCGGACGAAATCTTCCATGGTCAGCGATTGCAGCTCCACGCGAATCGGGAACCGGCCCTGCAATTCGGGGATGAGATCGCTGGGCTTTGAAACATGGAACGCTCCCGCGGCAATGAACAGGATATGGTCAGTGCGCACCATGCCGTAGCGCGTGTTCACGGTAGTGCCTTCCACGATCGGCAGGATATCGCGCTGCACACCCTCGCGCGAAACGTCGGGCCCATGGCCGCCCTCGCGGCCGGCAATCTTGTCCACTTCATCGAGGAAGATGATGCCGGCATTTTCGACCCGGTCAATGGCGACGCGCGTCACCTGATCCATGTCAATCAGGCGCTGCTCTTCTTCCTGGATCAGATACTCGAAAGCCTCATTCACTTTCATCTTCCGCTTCTTGGTGCGTTGGCCAAAAATGTTGGGCAGCATGTCCTTCAGGTTTACATCCATCTCCTCCACACCTTGGTTGGAGATGATTTCAAAGGATGGAAAATTGCGCTCGCGGACGTCAATTTCTACCATGCGCTCGTCGAGCTTGCCCTCGCGCAATTGCTGCCGCAGCTTTTCGCGGGTACGGTTGGAAGATTCAGTCAACCCGGAGTTGCCATCAATGACCACGCCGCCGGCGGTTGAAACCGGTTCCGCGGGACGCGGCGCTGGGGAGGGCGGCAGAAGAATATCAAGCAACCGCTCCTCAGCATTGAGCTCGGCCTTGTCGGCCACATCCTCCAGCTTCTCCTCGCGCACGTTTTCGATGGCGGTCTCCACCAGATCGCGAATCATCGATTCGACATCCCGCCCCACATACCCGACTTCCGTAAACTTCGACGCTTCCACCTTCAGAAAAGGAGAATTCGAAAGCTTCGCCAACCGCCGCGCAATTTCGGTTTTCCCCACCCCCGTGGGCCCGATCATGATTATGTTTTTGGGGATGATTTCTTCGGCCAGATCGGGGGTCAGCTTCTGCCGGCGCATGCGGTTGCGCAGGGCGATCGAGACGGCGCGCTTGGCATCTTTCTGTCCAATGACGTGTTTGTCGAGCTCGGCGACGATTTCACGCGGCGTGAGTTCGTCGAGGGCGAGCTGTTCTTCTTCGGCGGAGCTGGGTAAATAGATGGCCATGAAACTATTCAGATTCCTTTCAAGACTGCTACGCAAGCCGATGGGCGGATTATGCCTTGCTCCCCGTCAGCGAGGCCGTCAAAAACGAAGAGATAAGCTTTGGACTTCATAATGCCTGCCAGCGGATCTCTCACAGCTCTTCGATCGTTACTGCGTCATTCGTATAGATGCACATCTTACCGGCAATCTTCATGGCTTCTTCCGCGATCTGTCGGGCGGCGAGCTGGGTATGTTGCGCCAGCGCCTGCGCGGCGGCTTGCGCGTAGGGTCCACCGCTGCCAATGGCGGCGATGCCGGTGTCCGGCTCAATTACGTCTCCCTGACCGCTGAGCAGATACGTCTGCTCCTTGTCGCAAACCAGCAACAGGGCTTCCAGATGCCGCAGGAACTTGTCCGTACGCCAATCTTTTGCCAGCTCCACTGCGGCGCGACCCAGGTTGCCGTGATATTGCTCCAGTTTCGATTCGAAGCGGCTGAAAAGCGTGAACGCATCGGCGGTTGAACCGGCGAATCCGGCCAGAATTTTCTCGTTGTACAGGCGTCGGATCTTTTTCGCCGTGTGCTTGATGACTGATTCGCCAAGCGTAACCTGTCCATCGCCCGCGAGGACAATGTGCCCGTCACGGCGTACGGATAAGACTGTGGTGGATCGAATCAGACGCTTCGTCTTCATGAGCGCAATTTTTTATTATAACAGCGCAGCGTGAAGCCCGAAGCTGGCTCCGCATCAGGTAGTGGCTCAGTTTGAGAATGGAAGCGAGCCAAACGCGCGATGGTTCGATCGCAAGGAACGCGACTCTTCGACTCGCAGATTCGCGCGGCTCGCCTAGATCCCTCACGGCGCAAAAAAAGTCTGCTCAGGATGACAATCAAACTGAGCCACTACCTCGTATCAACCGTGTTTTCAATTGGCATTGGTAACCCAGCTGCGATTACCGCTGTGACTTTACGCCGTGCGCCGCTGGCCTTAGCTTTGAGCTCATGCGTCGCTCTGTTGCGGTATTGAGTACAGACACTGCAATCCTTCACCGATTGAAAGCTGTCTTATCCGAGTTTGGAATCAGCCAAGTGATCTGCCATTCGTGCCAGGAAGCCATGGAGTTGGTGACGAAAGGCCGTTGCTCCACGCTGATCGTAGACTTTGACCTGCCCGGCGCCCAAGAAGTCGTCAAGATGGGAGCCCTGCTCCAGCCTCCACAAAAGCCCGTTCTGCTCGCTGTCGCCAGCCGAGCCTGGCCAGGGACGGGACACGCCTTCCAGTCCGGCGCCGATCGCATCCTTTACAAGCCGCTTGACCCAGCGCAAGTGAAAGAAGCACTCCAGGCCAGCCAGAAGCTGTTGGCGAAAAACCGCCGCCAAGCGCCGCGCTGCGAAATGAAGACGGTAGTCTACTTCGAGCTCGATACTGGCACGTTGCCCGCGATAGGCATCGATATCAGCGAGCAGGGCTTCGCTGTCCAAGCCCCAGAACCGGTGCCCATGCTCTCAAAGCTGGCCTTCCGCTGCGTGTTGCCGGGGACAACCTCCACGCTGCACGGCCACGCCGACGTCATTTGGGCCAGCGATCAGGGACGCGCCGGGCTCTTCTTCTCGAGCCTGGCGCCGTCCGCGCGAAAACTTCTGAAGCAGTGGCTTCGCAAGCGCAGCGCCCTGCACCGTAAAGATGCAACCCGCGGCCTCCTCGCTCCGGCCGATGTGTCGGGAAATCTGTCGCCCCGCCTCGTCACGGTGGAATAGCCGCCGAGAGCATCTTCATTTTTTGCGGAGTCAGAGCGCTGATGGCTGACTCCAGACAAACGCTGTCAAGGCAACCCGTGTCAATAGGTAGAAATTCCGCGATCCCCGTATGTTCACCCAAAGGCTGGATATATAACCGCAAATGCTGCGGGAAACCTGTCCCAAGCACCGGCTTTAGCCGTGCCGCAGTCGGAGCTACCGGGGAAGGGCGGCGCTTCAGCGCCGCGTAAGCCGTTCCGAATGAACCCGGGGATTCAGCCCCGGTCACCCAGCAGCCGCCCCAGCTTTTCCCTCGCTTCCGGCCACTCTTCCGCCAGGATCGAATAGCGCACCGAATCGCGGGGGATGAAATCCGCAGCCATCCGGTGGACCCGGAGAATCCCTTCGCACTTCCCACCGATGCGCCCGAGCGCCGCGCGCGAACGCTGGTTGCGCGCATCCGTGTGAAAGCACACGCGAAGCACCTGCCACGTTTCGAAGGCATGCGTCAGCATGAGCAGCTTGGCCTCAGTGTTGGCCGCAGTCCGGATGGCCGACCGGGTCAGCCACGTGTAGCCGATCTCACAGGCATCGGGGACGTCCCGTCCGTGCCGCGCATGTCCCTGCGGCCACGACCAACGTTCCAGGTTCCAGAAGCGCGTAGACCCGATGACCGCATTGTCATCCGCGCGGACGCTCACGGCAACGATCGCAAAGGGCACGGCTGTACCTGCGTCCCTCCAGCCCAGTGCGGTACTGACGTAGCTGGCAGTCTCGACCTGGCCCTGCGGCACGGGACTCCACCGGTAGAGCGAGGGTTCTGCTGCCGCGGCGGCTGCCAAGCCGACGACGTGGCGGTGGTCAAGCGGTTCAAGACGGACGTGCCTGCCCGCCAGCGCAGGATTGTCTGTTCCCATGCACTGCCGCGTTGCGCAATTTTCGTAATTTATCGAGGTGTTCAAATGAGCCTGTGCCCTTCCGCCGACCTATTGCAATCTCAAAATCTACAGACTTAAAATCTCCAGATTTGAGAGAAACTGCGTTCGCCTTGTCCGCGTTAGCAAAAATGAGCGAACTGTGTTTAGTCGACGAGATTTCCTTCAGCAGTCCGCCGATAAGTTCCTTCGCTTTGCTGTGTCAAGTGTGACTTGTTGTGCAAGCTTTATACGCCGACGGGCTGCGCACTAGGCTTCGCAGCCAGCAACTGACGCAGCACATATTGCAAAATGCCGCCGTTAGCGTAGTAGAGCGCTTCCTGAGGAGTATCAATGCGCACGATTGCCGAAAACTCTGTCGCCTTGCCATTGGCGGTGGCCCGAACTTTCACTTGGCGCCCTGCGGCGAAATGCTCGACCACGTCACGGATGCCGCTGATCTCCAACACTTCTTCTCCGGTCAGCTTGAGCGAGTCCGCATTCTGTCCCGCCAGAAACTGCAGCGGCAGTACTCCCATGCCGACCAGATTCGAACGGTGAATGCGCTCGTAACTTTCGGCAATTGCCGCGCGCACTCCGAGAAGGCGCGGGCCCTTTGCTGCCCAATCCCGGGACGAACCTGAGCCGTATTCTTTGCCGGCCAGAATGACCAGCGGTGTGCCTGCAGCGAGGTACTTCTGGGAAGCTTCGAAGATCGTCATCTGCTCGCCGCTCGGCAAGTGACGCGTGAATCCGCCTTCCGCGCTGACCAGCTTGTTGCGCAGGCGCACGTTGGCGAAGGTTCCGCGCACCATCACTTCGTGATTGCCGCGGCGCGATCCGTAAGAGTTGAAGTCCGCGGGCTTGACGCCATGCTCTTGCAGATACTTGCCCGCAGGACTGTCTTTCTTGATCGATCCCGCAGGAGAAATGTGGTCGGTGGTGACGCTGTCGCCGAGCACCGCCAGCACGCGCGCTCCCTTGATCTCTTCCACTGGAGACGGCTTCAGCGCCATGTCATCGAAATAAGGAGCGCGGCGGATATAGGTGGAATCTTTCTCCCAGGCATAGGTCTCGCCCTTGGGGACCGGAAGTCCGCGCCAGCGCTCGTCGCCCTCGAAGACGTGAGCGTAGCTTTTCGTAAACATGTCGGAAGTGACAGCTTGCTGAATTGTGCCTTCCACTTCCTTTTGCGAAGGCCAGATGTCGGAAAGATAAACCGGCTTGCCTTCTTTATCTTTGCCGACAGGGTCCTTGCGCAGGTCAACGTCGATGCGCCCTGCCAGCGCGAACGCCACCACCAGAGGCGGCGACATCAGATAGTTGGCGCGAACCTCCGAGTTGATTCGACCTTCAAAGTTGCGATTCCCGGAGAGCACGGAAGCAACCACCAGATCTTTTTCTTCAATGGCCTTCGAAACTTCGTCTGGCAGCGGACCGGAGTTGCCGATGCAAGTCGTGCATCCGTAGCCCACAACATGAAACTTCAGCTTCTCCAGATACGGCATCAACTCAGCCTTCTCCAGATAGTCGCGCACCACTTTCGATCCCGGCGCCAACGAGGTCTTCACCCACGCCGGCACGGTCATTCCTTTCTCGACCGCTTTCTTCGCCAGCAAACCAGCGGCCATCATCACCGAGGGATTTGACGTGTTGGTGCACGAAGTGATGGCCGCGATCACCACGCTGCCATGTTGCAGTGAGTCCTTTACGTGCGGCGGGACGTGCTCATGCACTTTGGGATCCTCAACTCCGACGGCAGCCGGGCTGCCGCCTTCCTGCTCCCATTGCGAGGCGGTCGTATTCGGAGGAATCGGTGCGGACGAAACGCCGGTTGTTGCCGTCGCCGCAGCGGCTGCGGCAGCTCTTGGTTTGATCAGCGATGGCAAAGCTTTCTGGAACGATTCGCCGGCCTGCGATAGCGACACTCGATCCTGCGGACGCTTCGGCCCCGCCAGGCTCGGTTCAACCCTTGCGAGATCAAGCGTGAGCAACTCCGAGTATTCTGCCTCCGGAGTTTTCTCGTCGTGGAACAGTCCTTGCTCGCGGCTGTAGGCCTCGACCAGCGCAATCTGCTCATCGCCCCGCCCGGTGAGGCGCAGATAGCGCAAAGTTTCATTGTCGATAGGAAAAATCCCGCACGTCGCTCCATACTCCGGAGACATGTTCGCAATCGTCGCCCGATCCGCCAGCGGAAGCTCCCGCAGCCCCGGCCCAAAATATTCCACAAACTTTCCGACGACTCCGTGCTTGCGCAACATCTCAGTAATGGTCAAAACCAAATCAGTAGCCGAAGCGCCCTCCCGCAAGCGGCCCGTGAGTTTCACCCCCACCACCAGGGGAATCAACATCGAAACCGGCTGCCCCAACATCGCCGCCTCCGCCTCAATCCCCCCCACCCCCCAACCCAGTACTCCCAAGCCGTTTATCATCGTCGTGTGACTGTCGGTGCCTACTAATGTGTCTGGGTAGGCAGAGCGCCGGCCGTCGCTTTCCTGGACGAAGACGACGCGGGCTAGGTATTCGAGATTGACCTGGTGGACGATGCCGGTGTCGGGAGGAACGATGGCGAGGTTGCGGAATCCGGTTTGTCCCCAGCGCAGGAAAGCGTAGCGCTCTTTGTTGCGCTGGAACTCGAGCAGCGCGTTTACGTCGAAGGCTTTCGAATTGCCGAATTCGTCCACCTGCACTGAGTGGTCAATCACTAACTCAACGGGTTGCAGGGGATTGATCAGCTTGGGGTCACCGCCGAGTTGCTTCATGGCGTCGCGCATGGCTCCCAGATCTACCACGCAGGGGACACCGGTAAAATCCTGGAGGAGCACACGGCTGGGGGTGAAGGCGATTTCTTTTTCAGGCTTCGATTTGCTGTCCCAGGCGGCGAGCGAACGTACGTCTTCCTTCTTCACGTTGCGGCCATCTTCGGTGCGCAGCAAGTTCTCCAGCAGAATGCGGAGGGAGAAAGGGAGATGCTTCGTCGAAATGTCTTGCTTGTCGAGCGCGTCGAGCCGGTAGATGTCGTATTCTTTCTTGCCGACTTTCAGAACGGAGCGGCTGTTGAAACTGTTCAAAGACATGATGGCCTTCCTCGGGACGCTGCGTGCACACACGTCAAACTCACAGCCACCCCGAAGCTAATAGTTTAATTCGTTGCGGCAGGATTGCGTAGTCCGAGCCACCGAACGGGAGCACGACATGAAAGTTCACTCCGAAGTCTGATAGGGTTTGGCCGGGGTTCTGCTTTCGTATCTGACAGGTTATAATGTCTGTCAGATAGGAGGGCTCCCATGACCATTTCCTTACAGGCATTGCGAGATCGACGCGATCAGCTCGCGGCTAGCCTGGCCCGCGTCGATGACCTGCGTCCCGGCTTTCTGACCGCGCGTTTCCGTAAGTGTGGCAAGCCGAACTGCCACTGCGCCCAGAAGGACTCCCCGGGACATGGTCCGTCTTATTCCCTGACTCATCGGGTTGGGGGAAAGACGGTTACCCAGGTCATTCCCCAAGGTCCCGCGGTCGAACGTGCCAAAGCGCAGATCGCTGAATACCGCCGTTTCCGGAACCTGGTACGGGAACTGATCGTTGTAAGTGAGCAGATCTGTTCCGCCCAGGTGCGGGATGGGGAGGGCGTCCCCGCGAGCCGGGCTAAAAAAAAACCTCTGCGCCGATCTATTGGCCAGCGACGTCGTTGAGGAGATTGAGACGCTTCTCGGTCGTCAGGCGGTGGAAGACCTGGATCTGGAAGCGCTGGAGCTGGCCGTGCGGCAACACGTCCTGCAACTGGCAG
>WNGK01004163.1_pt1 | contig 28184 bp, 27 predicted proteins | sample 5400601 | NCBI WGS metagenome assembly WNGK01 (sample SAMN13153376, study PRJNA577476) | soil metagenome | isolation source: 60 cm soil or saprolite under Garry oak tree replicate 1 | place: USA:California | collected 2016-06-15
ACCTCAAGGCCATGCCCGCCGACCACTACTCAGTGCCTAGCCAGCGCTCCCTGGTGGCCGCCGGTGGCTAGCTCGAAAGTCAGATTCCTAGCTGACGGACTCGATGAGCCCCGGTCAGATTCCTTCTTGATTGACGGCGCGTCCGCCGAACGATTAATCAGTGAGTGGTGTAGTACCTTCGTGACCAGCATCAGGTCGGGCGGCGCCATGTTCGCCGTGGTCCTGGTGCTCTTGGCGACGGCATGGAATCCAGCGCTGACAAGGGTGTCACCGAGCCCGACCATCCACTCGCTCGCCGGCGGCTGCGCGGGCACGATGCTGACCGATGCCGAGCCTCCAGGGTGGTCCCAGGGTGGGTGGTCGAATACGAAGGCGCCATGGCCTGCGCCATGGGCGCTCGGGACGCCGGCGGACGCGGTGGCCTTTGTGTTCGCGATCCGGCTGGTGGCGGGGAGCAGCCCCCGCGTGAACGGCACCAGCAACAAGGTCCTGTGGGTTCTGAGGGATCCGTCCCCCTTCGTGGTCGAGGGCCGGCCGCTGGGCCAATCTCAGCCGGTGGTGACCGTGCAAGGCGGTCCAAGCATCGTGGACGCGCCCGCGGCCGGCTGCTGGACGTTCCGGCTGCTCTGGGAGTCCGGAGGCGCCCCGCACAGCAGCGTGATCAACCTACAGGTGCTCCCGGCTGGGACATCGCCCTGAAGCAGGGCTGCGGGATATTCACGAGAACTTACACGCCTTAACCGCGGAATCTCCGGGAACTGGCCAAATTCACGTTACCCATTACGGAATTGCGCCCCATCGTGCGGGCTGCCCGCCCTCTCGTTGAATTTTTCGGGGTCACTCGAGCTTACGGATCACGCGTTGCGCTCGATGACGTCAGCCTGGCGCTGGAGCCGGGTGAGCTGGCGTTCCTGGTCGGTCCGAGCGGGGCCGGGAAAACCACGCTCCTGAAGCTGATCAACCGCGAGATCCGGCCCACCCACGGCGAGGTCTGGGTCGACGGCATCGCCGCCCACACCCTGAAGGCTTCGCAAGTGGCCCGGCTCCGCCGCCGCGTCGGCGTCGTCTTCCAGGACTACAAGCTGCTCCCGCGTCTGACGGCCAAGGAGAACATCGCCCTGGCCCTTCAGGTTGGCGACCTGCGCGTCTCGGATGAGGAAGCCTCGGAGCGCGCCCTCGACGCGCTGGAGGCGGTCGGGCTGGGTGATCGCGGCAAGGCCTTCCCGCACCAGCTTTCGGGCGGGCAGCAGCAGCGGGTCGCCGTAGCGCGCGCGGTGGTGTCGCAGCCGGCGCTGCTGGTCGCCGACGAGCCGACAGGCAACCTCGACCTGGAAACGTCGTGGGAGATGATGGATCTCTTCGGAGACATCGCCTCCTTTGGCACGACGGTGCTCATCGCCACGCACAACGTCGAGATAGTCACTCGCCTTCAACGAAGGGTCCTGACGCTGGTGGACGGCCGCCTGGTACGCGACCAGCCGTCGGGCCGGACCGGGAGGTTGGCATGGCTGGCATCGTCGTGAAGGGCCGCTTCCCGCGCCGGCGGACTGCCCAGGTCGTGATCGCCAATACCTGCCGGTACCTGTTCATGGGCGCGGCTCGCAGCTGGGCCCGGAACATCAGCAGCACCGCGCCGGCGCTTGGCTCGATGACCCTGCTCCTGCTGATGTCGGGACTCATCGGATTGAGCGGTCTCGCCCTCTACAACCTGGCGCAGGTCGAGGCTGCGCAGGCGTCGGTGCTGCACGTCTACCTCCGAGACAACGCGGCCTCCGCCAACGTCGACGCTCTGTGGGATCGCCTGGCGAGCGACCGCCGCGTCGCCAGCGTCACCTACGTGACCAAGGCTGAAGCGCTGGTCCGGGCGCAGCACATGCCCGGGCTGCCGCAGCTTGCCGACGCCAGTGAGAGCAACCCGTTCCCGGCCAGCCTCGATGTCCAGGTCAAGAGCATCGACGATGTGGCCGGCATCGACGCGATCGTCCTGTACGACCCTGCCGTCGATCCCGTTTATCCGACCTCCTACGACAAGGGCGCCTATCAGCGCATCCAGGCGGTCCTGTTCGGGGTTGGGTTGGCCGGCCTGGCGTTTGTCGGGCTGCTCGGGTTCGTTGCGGTTACCGTGACGATCAACAGCATCCGCGCGGCGATCCATTCGAGGCGAGATGAGGTCTCGATCATGCAGCTCGTGGGCGCGCCACGCTGGATGGTCCGAGGTCCGTTCGTGGTCGAAGGCGCAATCACCGGCGGCCTCGCCGGCGCGGCAGCAGGACTCGTCACCTTTGGCCTGGCGGCGGCCGGGATGGCGGCAGGGTCTGGCTCCTTCTCACAGTTCGCACCCGGGATCACCGTCTGGGTCGCGGCGGGCGCGGCGGCGATCGTCTTCGCAACCGGCCTCGGCCTCGGCTCGGGCTCGTCGCTGGTCAGCCTGCGGAGGCACCTCGAGTCATGAGGGGGCTTCTGATCGCGCTCGCAGCCGCCTTGGTGGTGCTGAGCAGCTCTTACCAGGCAGCCGCGGACACATCACCGGTCGATCCCAAGCAGCAGCAGCTGGCGCTCATCAACCAGATCCGTGCCCAGCTCGGCAGCAACCTCGCCGACGCGCTCGCCGCGCAGCAGCAGCTGCGCCAGTCCCTCCAAGACAATGCCGCCCAGCAAGCAGACCTACAGACGAAGATCGCCGTGGAACAGCAAAAGATCGCCGACCTGGACGCGGAGATTGCGGCCGCTCAGCGACGTGAGGCCATGCTGTCGGACCGGATCGATGCCGAGCGGGCGCAGATGCGCGAGCTTGCCCGCGCCATTTACGTGGCCCCGGACTCGGTGCTGGGGTACCTTGGCCAGTCGCAGAGCCTGAGCGACCTGATCACCAGGGTGGCCGACCTCAACGTGGCCGGGGCCCGCGCGAACGAGCTGAAGTACGCCCTGCAGCAGGACCTGGCCGAGCTCCAAACCCAGCGCAAGAAGGAACAGGCCGCGCGCGACGCCGAGATCGAGGTGCGTGACAAGCTCAACCTGGAGCTTTCGCAGCTTCAAGCGCTCCAGGCGCAGCAGCAGAATTCGATGGCCCAGCTTCAGGTCAAGATCGACCAAACGCGCACAGAGCTGGCGCTGCTCAGCCGGCAGTCGACGCAGCTCGCCCAGCAGATCACAGACCTGCTCGAGCAGCAGCAGGACGCCATCATCGCCGCGGCCATGCAGGCGGTCTGGAACCAGGTGCAGCTGTGGTCCCAGTCGAACAACGTGGGTCAGATCCCGACCAGCACCGGTCATTCGACGAAGTACCGCTTCATATGGCCAGAGCCGCACGCGCAGATCTCTCAGCCCTTCGGACCCAGCACGTTCTGGTTCGAGCCCCCCTACGGCGGCTACCCGCACTTCCACACCGGGATCGACCTGGTCGAACCGTTCGGCTCGCCCATTTATGCGGCCGACGACGGCGTGGTGGCTCTCGTCGGCAGCTCGGGCAGTGGCTACGGCACGTACGTCGTCATCGCACACTCGGGCGGGCTCGACACGCTGTACGGCCACCTCTCGACGGCGCTGGTCAAGGTCGGACAGCTGGTGACGCAGGGCCAGCCTATCGGGCTGGAGGGATCCTCAGGGAACTCGACCGGCGCCCACCTTCACTTCGAGCTGCGCATCAACCAGAAGCCGGTCGACCCGACGCCGTACCTGCCGCCGGGCGCGCCGTCTCCGTTCAAGGGCTAGCGCGAACCGCTCAGACTTTCGGCGGTGATCGATGAGGTGCTGTCCGGGGGCCGGGTGCGGCTGCGACCGGTACGTGGGGACGATGAAGACATCCTCACCACGATCTTCGCCGACGCCGAGGTCGCAAGGTGGTGGGGCGATCCCGCTCGTTCAGTCCGCGACGCGATGAATCCGGACGATTCAGAGTCCGGCTTCATCATCGAAGCCGGCTCCGAAGCTGCCGGCTTCATCCAGTGCGTCGAGGAGACCGACCCCATGTACCGGCATGCCGGCATCGACATCGCACTGCGTTCGGGCTGGCAGGGCCAGGGCCTGGGACCCGAGGCGATCCGGACGCTCGCGCAATTCCTGTTTGGGACGCGCGAGCACCATCGCCTGACCATCGATCCGGCCGCCGGCAACACGCGCGCGATCCGGGCTTACGAACGAGTGGGATTCAAGCCCGTCGGGGTCATGCGGAAGTACGAACGCGGACCGGACGGGTCGTGGCACGACGGGCTGCTGATGGAGCTTCTGGCGGAGGAGTTGCCGCCGGCTACCTGATCGGTCAGCGGCGCCGCATGGCGCGGGCGATCTCGCGCTTCGCGTCGCGCTCCGCGATCGCCTCCCGCTTGTCGTACTGCCGCTTGCCCCGGGCCAGGCCGACCTCCACCTTCGCGTGGTTGCGCGAGAAGTACACGCGCAGCGGGATGAGCGTGTACCCCTTCTGGCGCACCTTGCCGATGAGGCTCGAGATCTCCTTGCGGTGCAGCAGAAGCTTGCGCGGCCGCATCGGCTCATGGTTCATGAGGTTCGCCTGCGCGTACGGCGAGATGTGCACGTTCTCGAGCCACGCCTCGTTGCCGTCGATGCGCACGAACCCATCGCGCAGGTTGGTCCGACCGTTGCGGACCGACTTGACCTCGGTGCCGGTCAGCATGATCCCCGCCTCCAGCTTCTCGTCGATGAAGTAGTCGTGGTACGCGCGCCGGTTGACGGCGACATCCCGCTCGCGCTCATCTCTTTCAGGCATCGCCCAGCACCTGCTTCGCGGGCGACGGCTTCCGGCCGGGAACCTGGACCACATCCGGCACATATCGATCGCCTTCGACGTGGCCGCTCAGGACTTTCATCCGTCCCTTCGCCGTCGGCAGCGTCACTCCCGGCCAGGGCTGCAGCGCGCGCACCCGCCGATCGATCTCCTCCGCGCCGGCGTCCCAGTCGAGCTCGCCATCCTCGCGGCGCAGTCGCGCCGCCATGGTTGCGCGCACATGCTCCTGCTCTACGGGGGAGATTTCATCCAGCCGCGCCAGCGTCTCCACGAGCAGCTCGGCCCCCATCCGGGCGAGACGATCGGTCAACGCTGTCGCATCCTCACGCTCCCCGATCGCCGTCGCGCGCGTGGCCAGGATCGGACCGTGGTCCAGCTGCTCATCCATACGCATGATGGTGACGCCTGTCTCGCGATCGCCGGCCAGGATCGCGTGCGCGATGGGCGCCGCACCACGGTGCCGCGGCAGCAGCGAGCCGTGGACGTTCACGATTCCGCGGGGCGGGATGGATAGCACATCGGGCGGGATGATCTGCCCGTACGCGACCACGACCATGAGGGCCGGCTGGAGGCGGCGCAGTCGCTCGACCACCTCAGCAGCGCGGACCTTCTCGGGTTGATACACGGGCAGCCCCAGCTCCTGGGCGGCGAGCTTCACCGGCGACGGCGTGACCTTCATCCGGTGCCCCGGCCGGTCCGGCTGCGTGATCACCAGCACGATCTCGTGGCCGGCCGCGTGCAGCGCCTGCAGCGAGGGCACGGCGAACGCGGCCGTGCCGGCGAAAACGATCCTCAGGAAGGTGGTGGCCTTAGCCCGACGCCGCCGCCACGGCGGCTTCCCTGTCTTCGGCCTGGAGCTCCTCGACGCGCTGGAGCGTGTCGAGACTTGTGAGCCGGTCGATGAAAAGGACCCCGTCGAGGTGGTCGAGCTCGTGCTGGAAGGCGCGCGCCGTGAACCCGCTCGACTTGATACGCACCTCCTTGCCGCGACGATTCCGCCCCTTGACGACGACCGTCTCGTGCCGTGCCACCTGGCCCACCCACCCGGGGTAGCTGAGGCAGCCCTCGTAACCGACCTGCACCCCGTCGTGCTTGACGATCTCGGGGTTGACCAGGCCCCAGATCTGGTTGTCGTCGCCTTTGACGACGCACACCCGCAGCGGCACGCCGATCTGGTTGGCGGCGAGGCCGGCGCCAGGGGCGTCGAGCATGGTCTGCGTGAGGTCGTCGATGAGGCGCTGGATGGACGTGTCGACGCGCGCCACCTTCTTCGCCTTTTCGCGAAGGGCGGGATGCTCGAACGTCAGGATCGGTCGTACGGCCACGAAAGCGATTTTACCCGCGGGGCCCTGGTTCCCAATCCAGCCTCGAGCTCGGGGCTGGAGCCACCGTTGTTAAACAGCCTGAGCTCGGCCGCCCCGGACAGAACAGTAGCTTGTCGGCCAAAAATTGCCCACGACTCAATGACGCCGATTCTTGCCTGAATGAAATTGCATCCAAAAAGTACAGGGAGGGTCACGCAACCCTCCCTGTCGAGTAAAGCTCGCAAACACAGAAAGTGTTCAGAGCTCGCCTCAGCGGAGATAGCGTACGGCATTTGTTGTTGACATTTCACTGGAAATGTGTTGAATATTCGCTGAGACAAACACAGATTGGCACTACATCCTGTGCATAACTTCACGTCGACCTACCACAATTAGCGGCAATATAAAGTAGCCGCTTGCAGGAGGCTTCAGACTGAGGTAGCCTTCGAGCATTCCTGTCGGCAGGGGTGTTCAGACGCTCGCCTCAGCAACGACGTCACCGGGAGTTCGACGCTCCCCGCCCCATACAAGCAAGGTGGTGACGACCGTGAACACGCGGGCCTCCGATACGACGCTCGCAGCCTCCAATCGGAAGGGGGCTGCTCTCTTGCCTTGGTTGAACGGCCCGGACGTCCGGGCGCTCTATCACCACTCACCCGTCGATACGCCACCTGATGTCGAGGCTTTCGTCGGGCTTTGGCGCATGGCGCAGCAGCAGAAGTTCCCGCCAAGCGGTCTGGCGCAGGTGTCGTTTCCGCCCAGCGGCTTGGCCGATCGAATCGCCCGCCTGCAAGAAACCGAAGTTTTCAAGACGCAGTACGAGCCCTTCGGTGGGAAGGTGGTGTCATTCGATCTCCGCGAGTTGATCACCCCACAGTGGTGGGTAGACCTCGACTACGTTCAGGAACTCTCCGCATCTCTCAACATGTACAAGGGCGACAAGGGGCTCTACGACTTTTGCTTCCCCACAAGTTGCTTGGAACGACCATTCGTCGCCGGCAACGGAGTCGTCTTATCCAGCGGTCGTCGCGACCTCGGCCGCGTCACGCCGCTGCGGCTGGAACATTTTTCGCCAGAGAAGGCAACGATCAGCTTTGATGTTTTCCCGAGACCAAACTTCGTATTCGTGGCGCGTCTCCAGGAGACCCAGAAGATCCTGATCCTGAATGGAGTTCATCACCTGCTGGCACTCCTTTCCAGCGGCAGCGATCGAGCCATTGGTGTGCTCCGCGACGCTTCTGTCGCCGAGACTTTCAATTTTGCGCAAGACCCGTCGATCTTCAAGCCGAATCGGCTCATGTCTCCCCGGCCGCCCCTCCTCCGCGACTACCTTGACCACGCGGTCGTGACCAAGGTCGACTTCCGTCCGATGAACCAGTTCATGCGCTTCGGGCTCAGCAATCCCGAGTTGTCATATGTGCCGCGCCTTTTGTAACCGCGTCCCGTTGCATTAGTTCACAGGGTCGACGTCGAAGCTCCAGCCACGACCGCGCGGCGCGAGATGGCGCGCGCGCTCGAGCCCCTGGCCCTTGAGTGTCACCTGCCACCGATATTCACCCCGCAGCCTGTGCATGAACGCCGGCGACGGGCCCATGACGCGGATCCCTTCCACGCCGTCCTTGAGCAGGCCGGTCGCGATCGATTCCGCCGCCTCGCGAGCCGAGGCCGCCGCACGCGCGTCATCGGAATCCGACCGGGTCAGCACGGCCAGGTCCGCAAACGGCGGGAACGTGAATGCTCTTCGTGACGGCAGCTCGGCGGCGTAGAAACCCTCGTAATCGCCCGTGGCCGCGAAGCTGAGGCTGTAGTGCTCAGGGTTGCTCGTCTGCACGATCACCGAGGACGGGCGGCCGTCGCGACCGGCGCGGCCCGCGACCTGTACGACCAGCGAGAAGGTGTTCTCGGCCGAACGGTAATCAGGGAAGTGCAGGGGCAGGTCCGCGTCGACAACGCCGACGCAGGTCACGGCCGGCAGGTCCAGGCCCCGCGCGACCAGCTGCGTTCCCACCAGGATGTCGGCACGCCGCTCGCTGAATGCCTCCCAGATCTGGAAGTAGGCGTCGGGTCCCTTCGCGACGTCGCTGTCGAGGCGCAGGACGCGGGCCTGCGGCCACAGGCGCTTGACCATGCCTTCCAGCCTCTGTGTGCCCATCCCCATGCCCCGGATGTTGCGGCTGCCGCAGTGGTCGCAGGTCGAGGGCATGGCACGCGAGTAGCCGCAGTAGTGGCAGACGAGCCCGTCGATCTCGGCATGCTGGACGAGGGACACCGAGCAGCCCAGGCACTGCACCGAGCGCCCGCAGTCGCGGCACATGACGAAGGTCGACATGCCGCGCCTGTTGAGGTAGAGGATCACCTGCTCCTCGTTCTGGAGTGTGCGATCGACCACCTCGAGCAGCCGCTTCGAAAGCGGCTGCCGGTTGCCGGCTGCAAACTCGTCGCGCATGTCGACGAGCTCCACCTCGGCGTCGCGCCCGCGCACCCTTTTCGTCAGCTTTGCGAGCGCGAGCTTGCCCTGCTGCGCGTCGTGGTACGCGACCACGCTCGGGGTCGCGGACCCGGCCACCAGCCGAGCGCCAGTCACCGCCGCCAGCCGGCGCGCGACCCAGCCCGTCTCGTATCGGGGCGTGCGGTCCTGCTTGTACGCGGCGGAGCCCTCCTCGTCCAGGCACACCAGGCCCAGCCGCGGGATGGGCGCGAACACAGCCGACCGGCTGCCCAGGACCACGTCGGCCTCGCCCCTGCGCACGCGCCACCACTGCTGCGCCCGCTCGAGCTCGGTGAGCTGGCTGTGCAGGATCGCGGTCGGCGCCCGCAGGCGCGCCCGGACCCGCTGGATGAGCTGGGGCGTCAGCGAGATCTCCGGCACCAGGAGGAGCACCCGAAGCTGCTGGGCGAGCGCCCGCTCCGCGGCGGCCAGGTAGACCTCCGTCTTGCCGCTCGCGATCACTCCGTGCAGCAGCGTCATGGGGTTGGCGGAGATGACGTCGAGCGCCGCCTGCTGCTCGCCGGTCAGGACCGCTCTCTTGATGTCCGGGACCGGTGCGGTGGCGAGGTCCAGGAGCCGGCTGTGCCGCCGCTGCCGGCTCGATGCGCCCGCTCCGCTCGAGCCCGTTGAGCGCACGCGGGGAGGGAGCATGGCGCGCAGGCATTCGATCAAGGGCACCCAGTAGTGGTCGGCGACCAGGCGGGCCATGGCGACCTGGTGAGGCAGGAGCAGAGGCGCGTCGCCGGCGTGCGCGATGGCTTTCGCCTCGACTTCCGGCGCCTCCGTGCCGAGCGACACGACGAATCCATAGGTCGTCCGACGCCCGAATGGAACGGTGACCCGATGCCCGGGCACGACGTCGACGCCCTCGGGCACCACGTATGTATACGTCTCGCGATCCAGGGCGCGCGCCGCCTCGACCGCTACGTCGGCGTAGAGCAAATCCTCATGATTTGAGGCGCGGAAGCACCAGGTGGAGGATACGATCGGCCATCTCGCGCTTGGTCATCCTCGGCAGCTCCTCGCGGGTCCCATCGTCGAACAGCATCACCCCCGCGTTGTAGTCGCTGCCGAACGCGATGTCCTTGCGCGAGACGTCGTTCGCGACGATGGCCTGGAGGCCCTTTTTCCGCATCTTGTCGAGGGCTCTGGCCGCGAGGTCCGAGCTCTCCGCCGCGAAGCCGACCCTGAAGACCCCATCCGCCTCCTTCTCCTTGCCCAGCGAAGCGACCAGGTCGGGGATCTGCTCGAGCTCGAGGCTCAGCCGCGGCGTCTCCTCACGGCGGATTTTGCCCGTCGCCGTTCGAGCCGGCCGGAAGTCGCCGACCGCGGCCGCCATCACGAGCAGGTCGGCGCCGGCGAGCCGGCCCTTGAGCTCCTGCAGCATCTCGGCGGCCGTCTCGACGGACCGGACCTCGATGCCCTCGTGAGCCGGGTGCGAGGCTGCCGTGACCAGGGTTACCCGCGCACCGCGCTCAGCCGCGGCGGCCGCGACCGCGAAGCCCATCTTCCCGCTCGAGTAGTTGCTGATGAAACGAACGGGGTCGATCGGCTCGCGCGTGCCGCCCGCCGTGACGACCACGCGCCGCCCGGCCAGGTCGTATCGCGAGCGAACCGCGTCCGCCATCGCCTTCATTAGTGCGTCAGAGCTCGCGAGCCGGCCGCTGCCCACGTGACCGCTCGCCAGGTGGCCGGATTCAGGCTCGACGACGGCCGTCCCCCGTGCTCGCAGCGCGGCGAGGTTCTCCTGCACCGCCGGCTTCGACCACATGGCGTCGTTCATCGCCGGAGCCACCACCACCGGCCCGCGCGCGGCCAGCAGGGTCGCTGTCACGATGTCGTCCGACTGGCCTTTGGCGGCGCGGCTGATCACGTTTGCCGTCGCCGGCGCCAGCAGCGTCACCTGCGCCCAGTCGCCGAGGAATACGTGAGGCTCGGGCGGCCCGTCCGCCGCCCACAGGCCCGTGATGACGGGATTGCCGGTGACGCCCTGGAACGAAGCCGGGCCCACGAAGCGGGTGGCCGACGCCGTCATCGCCACGCGCACGCGGGCGCCGGCCTGCGCAAGGGCTGAGGCCAGGTCCACGATCTTGTAGGCCGCGATCCCGCCGGCGACCAGCAGCGCGATGCGAAGCCCTTTCAGCTCATTCGGGACCGGCGTCGGATCCAGCGGCACGCGTCTAAGTCTGGCGCGATCGCGCCTTCTGGATGATCGCCAGCACCTCCCCCACGGCACGGTCCAGGTCTTCGTTCACGACCACGTGGTCGAAATGGGATGCGAGCTCCATCTCGCGCTCCGCGATGAGATGACGAGCGGCCTGGTCGGGAGCGCTTTCGCTGTGCCGCTCGGCGCGGCGCCGCTGCAGCTCGTCCATCGATGGCGGAGCGAGGAATATGCGCAGTGCCTCGGGCGCACGCTTTCGCACCTGCTCGGCACCCTGGACGTCGATCTTGAGGACCACATCGTGGCCGGCCTCCCGCACCTTGTCGAGCTGCGCGATGGGTGTGCCATACAGATTGCCGTCGTAGGTGGCGTGCTCGAGGAACGCCCCCTCGCGGATCAGCCGCTCGAACTCATCGCGGCTCACGAAGTGGTAGTTGACCCCATCGACCTCACGGGGCCGGGGGGCACGCGTGGTGTAGGAAACCGAGTAGCGGAGGTTGCGGTCGAGCTCGAGCAGGCGCTTGATCAGGGTATCCTTGCCCACACCTGACGGCCCGGAGATGACGATCAGCAGGCCTGGCCTCCCCACCGCGTGGGGAGGTCGGCGCGCAGCGCCGGGTGGGGAGGAACTCATTTCACCAAAGCCCAGAATTCCTCGAAATCGGCCGGGGGCGCGGCCTCGAAGCTCATCTCCGCCTGGGTGCGCGGGTGCCGAAGGCGCAGGCGCCAGGCGTGCAGCATCGGCCTCTCGGGCTCGCCCGGCCCGCCCCCGCCATATTCCGTGTCGCCCGCCACGGGGTGGCCGAGCGCGGCGAGGTGAACTCGGATCTGGTGAGTGCGACCGGTGTCGAGATCACAGCGCAGGAGTGTATGCGTGCGCCGTTTCTCGACGACCTGGTAGCGCGTGCGCGCGAACCTGCCGGCGGCCACGATGGCCATGCGCTTGCGATCCTTCGGGTGGCGGCCGATCGGGCCTTCGAGCTCGCCCGCTTCCGTCTTCAGACGGCCGCGCACGATCGCGAGGTAGGTGCGGCTCAACGTGCGATCGCTCAGCTGCGAGGAGAGGGCGCGATGGCTGACATCGTTGCGCGCGACGACGATCAGCCCGGAGGTGCCCTTGTCGAGGCGGTGGACGATCCCCGGCCGCATCTCGCCTCCCGCCGCCGACCAGGTCCCTCCGCGGCCGAGCAGCGCGTGGACGAGCGTGCCCGATGAGTGACCCGGCGCGGGGTGAACGACCATGCCTGCCGGCTTGTTGATGACCATGAGGTCCTCGTCCTCGTAGACGACCTCCAGCGGGATTGGTTCGGCCTCGGCGACCGCCACGTAAGCCTCGGGGATCTCGATGTCGACGACATCGCCGGCCGCGACGCGATCCGAGGGATCGGCCGCCCTGCCGTTGAGGAGGACCAGGTGGCTCTTGATCAGCCGTGCGGCCGCGGCCCGGCTCAGGTCAGCAGCGTGCTCCGCAATGAAACGGTCCACACGGGGCGCCGCAACGTCGGCGATCAGTCGGCGTTGGGTCTGCGTATCAGGTACCCGACGATCAGGAAGAAGACGCCGACGCTGATGGCCGAATCGGCGAGGTTGGACGGAAACGGCCAGCGACGCGAGCAGGAAGAACCAGGGCCCGACCGGAGCAAAGCCGAAGGCGGCGCCCGAGTTGCGCACGTTGGTCATGCCGACCAGTTGGCCCGCCACCGGCACCTCCGTGCCGTACGGGATGGTCGCGCTGACGATGCTCTTGGTGACGCGGTCGAGGACGATCACGACCAGCGCCACCGCGAAGAAGACAACGCGGCCGGTATTCAGCTTCGTCTCAGTCCGATCCAGATCTGCTCTCCTTCGAGCATCAGCTGCTCGCCCTGACAGCCCTCGCCCTTGCCGTGCTCGAGCTCGACCGAAAGGGTCTCGTTTTTGATGTAATCGGCGTGCTTCTCGATGGCGCGGGCGAGCAGCCCGTCGGCTTCGAAGCAGGTGTGGATGCGATCCTCGACGTTGAGGCCCAGCCTCTTGCGCCGGTCCTGGATGAGGCGCACGACCTCGCGGGCCAGGCCCTCCATGCGCAGCTCTTCGGTGATCTCGGTGTCAAGCTGCACCTCCAGCGCGCCGAAGGTGATCTTCTTGACGTTCAGCTCGTCGCGCACGATCGATGCCACGTCTTCTGGCAGCGGCTCGCCGGGCAGTGCGATAGAAGCCAGCGGCTGGCGAACCTTTATGCGCACCGCGTCCCGGGCGGCAAGACCCGCTTCCACGGCCTGCCTGGCCCGCGCCATGTTCGCCTCCACCTCCGGGTCATACCAAGGCATCGGCTCGGGGAAGTCGCTCAGGTGCACCGACGAGCCCTTCGACAGGTTGCGGTACATCGCGTCCGCCATGAAGGGAGTGAAGGGCGCCGCCAGCCGGCTGAGCGTCGACAGCGCCTCGAAAAGGGTCTGGTAGGCGGCCAGTTTGTCGAGGTCCGACTGGGACTTCCAGAAACGCCGCCGCGAGCGGCGGACGTACCAGTTCGAGAGCTCGTCGACGAATTTCTGGATCTTGCGAGCCGGCTCGTTGGCGTCGTACTGGTCGAGCCCGGCGGTCACCGCCTGGACGAGCAGGCTCAGCCTCGAAAGCAGCCAGCGATCCAGCACGTGACGCTCGGGCACCGGAACCTGCGGCTGGGTAGGGTCGAAATTGTCCAGGCGTGCGTATGTGACGAAGAACGAGTAGCAGTTCCACAGCGGGATGAAGAACTGCTGCACGGTCTCCCGCAGTGCGGAGTCGCCGGTCCGGTAGTTCTCGCCCACCTGGGTGGACGTGTAGAAGTACCAGCGCACCGCATCCGAACCGAAGGTGTCGAAGAGGTAGTTGGGGTCCAGGACGTTGCCGCGCGACTTCGACGCCTTCTTACCCCTGGGATCGACCACGAGGCCAAGGCAGATGACGTTGCGGTAGGCGTTCTGCTTGAAGAGCAGGGTCGAGATCGCCAGGAGCGTGTAGAACCAGCCGCGCGTCTGGTCGATCGCCTCGGAGATGAAGTCGGCCGGGAACGTCTCCTTGAACTCCCCGGCGCCCTTGCGCGGGTAGCCGCGCTGCGCGAACGGCATCGAGCCCGAGTCGAACCAGGTGTCGAGCACCTCTGGGACGCGGCGCATCACGCCATCGCATTTCGTACAGGGGATCGTGACCGCATCGATGTATGGACGGTGCAGGTCTGCGTCGTCCGCGAGCCCGACCTCGGCCGCCGAGCTCACACACCGCTGCTCGTCGCACTTCTCGCAAACCCAGAACGGGAGCGGCGTGCCCCAGTAGCGCGACCGCGAGATCGCCCAGTCGACGTTGTTCTCCAGCCAGTCGCCCATGCGGCCGTTCTTGATGTGCGCCGGCACCCAGTTCGTGGCGGCGTTGTTCGCGATGAGCTCGGCCTTGCGCTCGGTGGTCCGCACGTACCAGGAGTCGAGCGCGTAGTAGATCAGCGGCGTCTTGCAGCGCCAGCACTCGGGATACGTGTGGAGGATGGTCCCGGCCTTGTACAGAAGGCCGCGAGCCTTGAGGTCGTCGAGGATCAGAGGGTCGGCTTCCTTCACGTGGAGGCCGGCGAACTTCTCGACGTAGGGCAAGAACTTGCCATCGAGGCCGACCGTGTGGCGGAAAGGGATGCCTTTCTCCTGGCACAGCCTCAGGTCGTCGACGCCGTAGAGCGCGGAGGTGTGGACGACGCCGGTCCCTTCGTCGGTCGAAACAAAGTCCGCGTCGACGACGTAGTGTGCGCGGCCTTCCGGTGGGATCGAGTAGGGATAGAGCGGCTCGTACTCCAGGCCGACCAGCGCACCGCCCTTGACCCGATCGACCACCTCATATTCGCCGTCGAGCACCGACAGCCGCGTCTCGGCGAGGATCAGGAACTCATCACCCTGACGCACCTTCACGTAATCGACCCAGTTGTCGACCGCTAGCGCGACGTTGCCGGGGAGGGTCCACGGGGTGGTCGTCCACGCCAGGATCGAGGTCTTGGGATCTTTCTTCAGACGGAACCGCACGTACACGCTGGGGTCGGGCACGTTGTCCCGGTATCCCTGCGCGAGCTCATGGCTGGACAGCGGAGTGGCGCAGCGCGAGCAGTACGGCGCGACTCGAAAGCCTTTGTAGACGAGGCCTTGCTTCCACATCTCGCTGAGCGCCCACCAAACGGACTGGATGTAATCGGCGGTCAGCGTCCAGTACGCGTTGTCGTAATCCAACCAGAACGCCATGCGCTCGCTGAACACGACCCATTCCGATACGTACTCGTAAACGCTTTCCCGGCACAGCTGGTTGAACCGCTCGATGCCGATCTCGTTTTCGATCTCGAACTTGCCCGAGATGCCGAGCTTCTTCTCGATCTCGATCTCCACTGGCAGCCCGTGCGTGTCCCAGCCTGCCTGTCGCTCGACGTAGAACCCCTTCATCGTCTTGTAGCGTGGGAAGAGATCCTTGAAAGCGCGCGCTAGGATGTGGTGCGTCGCCGGCTTGCCGTTGGCGGTCGGCGGGCCCTCGTAGAAGATGAAGCGCGGGCGCCCGGCACGAAGCTCGAGCGACTTCTGGAAGGTGCCTTCCTCCTTCCATTTCGCAAGCACCTGCTTCTCGAGGTCCGGGAAGCTGACCTTCTGGTCTACCTTGTCGAACATCTCACTCCCAGAGGAATATCTAATGAACTCTGGGACGGGACTTGAACAAAGGCCCGCGGTACCACCCAGATTCCCAAGGCTGCCACCTCGGACGCTCTTTGGGTCTTCGGCTCGGGAGTGATCTCGATCCCGTCATCGGCCGCCTGGCTTTCAGCTGTGCCTGGCTCTCTGTCGACCGCTCAAACGGGCCTAACTGTCTCCGTCAACGCCGAACGTTGATTGTACGGCGCGTCCGTTTACAGGTAGCTGAGGGCTCGGATCAGGAAGATGACGACGAGCCACACCACGATGAACGACAGGTCGATGCCCGACACCGGCGGTATCCATCTCCGCACCGGGGCCAGGACCGGCTCGGTGACCCGATACGCGAACAGCGCGACCGGGTTGCTGGCCCTCGGGCTCACCCAGGAGAAGATGGCGCGGATGATCAACACGATGAGGAACGCGTAGAGCAGGTAGATCAGCAGGACGGCAATGATCGACATCTGTCACACAACGATAGATCGAGCGGGGCGCGGGCCGAAGAGCACCTGGCCCAGTCGCAGCATGGTGCTCCCGGCGGCTAACGCCGCCTCGAAGTCGTCGCTCATGCCCATCGACAGGATGGGCAGCGCCCTGCCGAGGCGCTGCTGAGCCTCGTCGCGTAGGCCGCGCAGCTCGGCGAATGCGGGCGTCGGGTCGCCTCCTGACGGCCCCATCGCCATCAGCCCTCGGAGGTCGAGAAGTCCAGCCACCGAGCTGATCAGCTCGAGCGCGCGATCCGGGTCGGCGCCGGATTTCTGCGCTTCCCGCGCGACGTTCACCTCGACCAGAACCTGCTGATCTCGGCGGTGGCGTGCGGTGGCTTCTGCGAGGTGAACCGAATCGACGGTCTGGATGAGCGCGAAGCGACCCACCACGAGCTTGACCTTGTTGGTCTGGAGGTGGCCGATAAGGTGCCAGTCGGCCCCGACGACCGATTCCATCTTCGGCAGGGCCTCCTGGACGCGGTTCTCACCCAGCCGGCGCAACCCCGCCGCCAGCGCTTCGCGGCAAACCGAGACGTCGAAGCCCTTCGTGACCGCGACGATCGCGACCTCGTCGGGATTGCGCCCGGTGCGTGCGATACGCTCGCGCACACGCTCCAGATTTTCTGCGACCGTCACCGCAAGGCTACTATCGCCCCGAACCGCGTGCCGTCGGGACTGCGGCGGTGCGACGGCAGGTAGTCCGTCTCCTTCGTGCACAGCCCCATCACATGTACTTCGATCACACCCTCGTCCTCCAGCTGTGAGCGATTCGCCGCGGCCAGGTCGAGCAGGAACCGTCCTCCTTCACCTTCGCGCACGAGCTCGCGGTCGAACTGCCCGGCGACCTCCTCACCCACCTCGTAGCAGCGGCCACAGATACCCGGACCGATCCCGACTTTGATGTGTGCGGGGTCGGAGCCGTATTCGTCCCGCATTGCGTTCAACGCCGCCGGCCCGACTCTTGCCATGGTCCCTCGCCAGCCGGCGTGAACAAGGGCAACGCAGCGATGTTCCGGGTCCCACAGCACGATCGGATAGCAATCCGCGTACGTTGCGAACAGGGCTATCCCGCGGCGATCCGTGACCAGCGCGTCCACTCCTCTGATCACGTCCTTGTGCTCGTCAACGCGCGCCACGCCCGCTCCGTGCACGGCGCCCGCGACTGTCAGCGGCTCTGCCTCGATGCCGATAGCGCGAGCGAACTGGCGCCGCGAAGCCATTACCGCGTCGGGGTCGGGCGCCTGGGTCAGGCCCATGGTGCCGAGTGACATCGTGGAGAAGCCGTGCACCAGTCCGGGCTCTGCCTCGAGAGCAGCGATCTTCAGTACCTGGGGGGTAGCGCTCACCGATATCAGGTTAGGAGCGTCGCGAGCTAAGGAACGACGCGAGCGACCGCTATCCCGGGCGGCGGGAGCTCAGGAACGACGCGAGCGACCGCTATCCCGGGCGGCGGGAGCTCAGGACCTGTTCGATCTCGCGTTTGACCTGCTGCAGGTCCATGAACTCGCGGTAGACGGATGCGAAGCGGATGTAGGCGACTTCGTCGAGGTCGCGCAGGCGGTCCATCACCATCTCGCCGATCTCTCCGCTCGGGATCTCGACCCGGCCCGAGCGTCGCAGCTCCGCCTCGATGTCGTCGACGATCGCGCGCAGTCGCTCGGGCGAGATGTCGCGCTTCTCGGTCGCCTTCTTGAGGCCGGTGAAGAGCTTCTGCGGGTCGAAGTCCTCGCGGCGCCCATCCTTCTTGGTGACGTAAAAAGGCACCGCCTCGATGCGTTCGTACGTGGTGAAGCGCTGCCCGCATTGCAGGCATTCACGCCTCCGGCGGATCGCCTCCCCGACCTCTGAGTCGCGGGAGTCGACCACCTTCAGGTCGTGGTGACCGCAGTACGGACAGCGCATGGCTACATATGAGAGGAAACCTTGCGGTTTCCTCTCATCGCGGCGTCGGCAAAGCCGACCCCGCGGCTCCGCCGCGGGGCAAGCGCCGCTGCTCTCCTTCCCTTAGGCGGTTTGGTCATTGTAATTTATGAGTTATTCCTACATTCGGTTCCGGAGAAACGCCGGGATGTTGATGTCGCCGAGGTCCTCCGCGCCGAACTCCGGCCGCTCGAAGGTCGAACGGCTGCGGACCTCCTGCTTGGCCTCCGACTGCGTCTTGCCTCCGAACCCGGTGGCGATGACCGTGATCTTGATCTCGCCCTGCATGGTCTCGTCGCGGACGACCCCGAAGATGATGTTGGCGCCCGGGTCGGCCGCCGAGCGCACGATCTCGGCCGCCTTCTGCACCTCTTGAAGGGTGATGTCCTTGCCGGCGGTGATGTTGAAGAGGATGCCCTTGGCGCCGTCGATCGACGTTTCCAGCAGCGGGCTGGAGACCGCCTGCTTGGCGGCGTCCTCGGCGCGCGAGTCGCCCGCGCCGTGCCCGATGCCCATGAGTGCCTCGCCGGCGTTCTCCATGATCGCCTTCACGTCCGCGAAGTCGAGGTTGATGACGCCGGGCTGTGTGACCAGGTCCGAAATGCCCTGGACGCCCTGCCGGAGCACGTCGTCCGCCATGCGGAACGCCTCCTCCAGCGTCGTCTTGGAGCTCGCCACCTGGGCCAGCCTGTCGTTGGGGATGACGATCAGGGCGTCGACCTGGCTGCGCAGCGCCTTGATGCCTTCCTCAGCGGTGTCGTTGCGGATGCGGCCCTCGAAAGCGAACGGCCGCGTCACCACGCCGATGGTGAGCGCGCCCGCCTCCTTCGCCAGCTCGGCGACGATCGCCGCCGAACCGGTGCCGGTGCCACCGCCCATGCCGGCGGTGATGAACACCATGTCGGATTCCTGGACCACCGCCGACAGCTCCGTCCGGCTCTCGTCGGCGGCGTCGCGGCCTCGCGTCCAGTCGCCGCCGGCGCCCAGGCCGCGGGTGATCTTGCTCCCCATCTGCACCTTGACGTCGGCCTGGCAGCGCTCGAGCGCTTGCTTGTCGGTGTTGACGGCGATGAACTGCACCTTGAGCGCCTTCGAGATCATGCGATTGACGGCGTTGCCGCCACCGCCACCACAGCCGACGACCTTGATGCGCGCTCGCCCTTCATGCAATTCGCTCTCTTTCATTACGTCCTCCTGGTGATGTGCTTTCGCTATGGCGAGCTCCAGCTGGTTCCGGGTCTGCTCTCTAGAAAAAATCTCGAAGCCACCTCACTGTTCTCTGGTATGTCGAACCGAACGTCGCCTGCTGCCGGCTGTTGTTGTACTGGCGCGATCCGGCCTTCAACCCCCACTTCACGAGCCCGACAGAGACCGCGAACGACGGGCCCTGCGCGCGGTCGGCGAGACCGGTGACGCCCGCCGGTTGACCCAGGCGCACGGAGGTGTCGAACACCATCTGCGCGGCATCGGTGGTGCCCATGAGACGGGCACCGCCCCCAGTCACGACGACGCCCGCCGGCAGCAGCCCGTCGAAGCCGCTCTTGCGGACCTCCTCGCGCGCCATCTGGAAGATCTCCTTCATGCGGGGGCCGATGATCTCGGCGAGAAAGCGCCTCGGCAGCGCATTGATCCGATCGCCGCCGACCTGGCGTACCTCGACCCTCTCGCCGTGGTCGATCACCTCCGGCAGGGTGTGGCCGTAGTTGAGCTTGAGTCCCTCGGCCTCGTCGAGCGTGGTGCGCAGGCCGATGGCGATGTCGCTCGTGACGTGGTTGCCGCCGACCGGCAGCACGGCCAGGTGCCGCGCGGCGCCGTCGTTGTACACGACGACCGCGGTCGTGCCGGCGCCGATGTCGACCAGGCAGACGCCGAGGTCGAGCTCCTGCGCCGTCAGCACGCCTTCGCCGCCCGCCAACCCTGAGCAGACCACGTCCTCGATGTCGAAACCCGCGCCATGCACGCACTTGATGACGTTCTGGACCGCGGTCTGCGCGCCTGTGATGATGTTCGTCTCGACCTCGAGACGGTGGCCCGTCATGCCCACCGCATCGCGCACGCCTTCCTGCCCATCCACCGTGTAGCCCCGCGGGATGACGTGGATGACCTGGCGGTCCGAGGCGACGCTCACCGCGCGCGAGGCCTCGACCACGCGCTGGACGTCGTCCTCGCCGATCTCGCGGTCACCGCTCGCCACGGCGACGACCCCCATGGAGTTCTGCGACCACAGGTGTGTCCCGCCCAGCGAGACCACGACCGATTCGATGCGCTGGCCCGCCATGCGCTCGGCCGCGACGGCCGCGGACTGGATGGACGCGATGGTCTTGTCGAGGTTGACGACCACTCCCTTGCGCAGGCCATCGGACGGGCTCTCGCCCACGCCGATGATGCTCACGGGCCCGTTGGACTCGTCAGACTCGGCTATGACAACCGCGACCCGGCTCGTGCCAAGGTCGAGACCGACGGCTCTCTTCCGCCGTGACAAAGCTTGTGCTGGAACGCCTCCTGGAACGTTGGGATGTAAGGGCGGGTTGTCGGAGATTATAGGGGCTTCCGGGCGCGTGCGGGCCAGATTTTGTGGGTCGGTCTGCAATCGGGCCCAGCACTTGTGCCCGGGCCTGATAGCGCGACCTACAGGTAATGCCTCCTTATCGCACCAAGGTTATTGAAGATCCGCACTCCGAACGCGACTATGGCCGCGATCGACAGGTCGACGCCGAGCTTGTCGCCGAAGAAGGTCAGGCCGGCCGCCAGCGTCGCATTGGTGAGGAGCCCGGTGAAGAACACGCGCTGCTCGAACGTGCCCGCGATGTAGGCCTTGTACGCCCCGAAGATGGAGTCCAGGGCCGCCAGCAGCGCCACCGCGGTATAGCGCGCGTAGGCGATCGGAATCGTCAGTGGCGACATCAGGCCGAGGACGACGCCCACCACCGCGAACAGGATCGCGACGACGATTACTTGCATGCGGTTGCGGGCGAAGGAGATGGCGAGGGTTGGGCCGCACCGGGCGACGGCGAGGGGCTCGCCGGTGCGGGCGAGCGGTAACCGGCGGCCGGCTCGGCCGGGTTCATCACGTTGACGTAGGCGAGGTCGACGGAGTTGTAGTCGACGTTGCCGTGGCCCGCGATGGCCTTCAACGCCGCGAGCTTGTCGTGCAGCGTCGCGAACTCTTCAGGCGTCAGCACGCGGCCAAAATAAACCTTCCAGCCACGTTTGGAAACCAGCGTCAGGTCACCGCAGGAATCGAATATGAATCCGGCCACGTCCTGGCCGATGAGCGCCGGGAAGCCGCGCTTGATGTTGATGAGCGCGGTCAGGAGAACGGGATCGATGGGCTGGACGCCGATCTTCGGGTCCGGCCCCGCGGGGCCCTGGATGTCGACCAGAGTGCCCGCGGACGCGGCCGGCCCGAGCACCATCGCCTGGCTCGAGAGCAGGAAATACCTCTTGGCCGGTCCCGCGTGGTACGCGGCAACGGGCTGCCACTCGCTGATGCGCACGACGACCGTGCCGTCGAGCTGAGGATCGACCGTGGCCGTCCGCACCCACACCTGGTCGAGCAGCCGCCCACGATCTGACTCGCCGTCGATGGCGAGCACGGACCCGCTCCTGGCCAGGCCGGCCGCCGCCGCCACCTGCGCCGCTGTGAGGTGATGCTCGCCGGAGATTTCGACCGACCTGACCGCAAGGGCGGGCCCGAACCACAGCCAGCCGAGCAGCGCACATTCGGCGACCGCCACCGCCGCGGCGAGGGCGCGGCGCAACGGGTGCACGTCCGGTTGGCGCAGCGCGCGCTCCGAGCGCGTCCAGAGCTGGCCCTTCAGCGGAGCCGCCTCCTCCTGGCTCGGCCTCCTGCCGATTCGCGGCAGGAGCGAGCGTCGGCGCCGGAAGCGCATGTTGCTCAAGCGCCCGGACCCACGTGGCGCTCGTGGCGGCCGACGGCGTGGTCCACCAGGCGCTCGCACAGCTCGTCGAACCCGATGCCGGCCGCCCGAGCCGCGTCGGGGAGCAGCGACAGCTCGGTGAGGCCGGGAACCGTGTTCACCTCGAGGAGCCAGGGCATCCCGCCCGCGTCGACGATGATGTCGACGCGTCCCATCCCGGAGCAGCCAAGGACGGTGAAGGCGCGGCCCGCCGCCTCCGAGGCCGCTGCGCGCGCAGCCTCCGGGATCCGCGCCGGGATGATGTGGTGTGAGCGGCCCGCCGTGTACTTCGCGTCGTAGTCGTACACGGGGTTGTCGCTGACGATCTCCAGCGTGGGCAGCACCTGCACGTCAGGGGTGGCGAGGATGCCGATGGTGACCTCGGTGCCGGCTGCGAACCGCTGGACCAGGACCCGCCGGTCGTAGCGAGCCGCGAGCACCAGGCCGCTTGCGACCTGGTCCGCGTCGTGGGCGATGGTGAGGCCGATCGTCGAGCCCTCCCGGACCGGCTTGACCACGAGCGGAAGGCCGAACCGCCCGACCAGCCGCTCGACGACATCCGCGCTGACGCCGTGCTCGAGCTCGAGCTCCTCGAACTCCGGGACATGCAGGCCCGCCCCGGCCATGACGGAGTTGGCGCGCGCCTTGTCCATGCAGAGCGCCGAGGCGAGCACGCCCGAGCCGGTGTACGGAAGCGCGAGCAGCTCGAGCATTCCCTGGACGGTGCCGTCCTCGCCGAGGCGGCCGTGGAGCGCATTGAACACGCAAGCAAAGTTGCCGTCGCGCAGGACATCCCATGTCGCCCCATCAAGGTCGATCCCCACAACGTCGTGACCGCGCCGGCGCAGCGCGTCTACCACCTGCGCGCCCGAGCGCAGGGACACATCACGTTCGGCGGAGCGTCCTCCGCGCAGGACCCCGATTTTCAATCCCAACTGCCCACCAGCTCGACCTCACGCTCGAGCCGGACGCCGAAACGGTGCATGACCTGTGCGCGTGCGAATTCGATGAGCGCGGCCACGTCGGCGGCGGTGGCGCCCCCCTCGTTGACGATGAAGTTGCCGTGCAGCTCCGAGATGACGGCGGCGCCGCGGCGCGTCCCCTTGAGCCCCGCCGCCTGGATGAGCCTTCCCGCTGAATCGCCTGGCGGATTCACGAACACGCTGCCGCAGTTCTTCGTCTTGATAGGCTGCGTTTGGCTGCGCTCGCTCGTCAGCTTCGACATGAGCCGCTTGGCCTCTTCCCCGTCGCCGCGCTCGAGCTGGATGGTGGCGTCGATGACGAGCGAGCCGCGGAGCGGGCCGTCCCGCAGCGCCGACGTCCGGTAGCCGAACTGCAGGTCCGGCACGCTCCATGTGCGTCGGTCGGCGCCGGGCTGGAATCCGCTCGCCTCGACCAGGACCTCACGCAGCTCTTTGCCCCAGCAGCCGGCGTTCTGGTAGACCGCTCCCCCGAGCGTGCCCGGCACGCCGATGGCGAACTCGAACCCGCGCAGGTTCGCGTCGGCGGCGATCCTGGCCAGCCGCATCATCTTCAATCCCGCCCCGGCGCGGATGCGTGTGCCTTCGATCTCGTAATCGCGGTTGACCACGCGCACGACCAGGCCCTCGATGCCGGAGTCCGCGACGAGCAGGTTGGTGCCGGCCCCAAGCAGCAGGTACGGGATGCCGCGCAGGCGGCAGCCCTCGATGGCAACCGCGATGGATTGAGAGTTGGCCATCTCGGTGAAGAATTCCGCCGGGCCGCCGATCCCGAACGAGGTGCGCGCGGCGAGCAGCTCGTCCTGCCGTACGCCCGGCAGCTCCCGCAGCCAGGCAAGGTTAGATTCTCTGCGCCAGCTCATCGCCCAACTTTCGAATGTCACCCGCGCCCATCAAGAGCACGATGTCGTCCCGACCCACAAGTCCCTCGAGGGCTTCTCGCGCTCGCTCGAACGAACCCACGTAGATCCCGTTGGGGACCTGCTCCGCCAGGTCCCGCGCCTGCACCCCAGTCGGGTTGTCCTCCCCCGCGCCGTACACGTCGACCACGAGCACACGGTCGGCGCCTGTGAACGACCGCGAGAAGTCCCGCATCAAGGCCGCGAGCCGCGAGTAGCGATGGGGCTGGAAGACGACGATCAGGCGGCGGTGCCTCAGCTCGCGCGCCGCCTGGAGCGTGGCGCGCACCTTGGTCGGGTGATGGGCGTAATCGTCGTAGACCGGAGCGCCCTGGAACACCCCCAGAAATTCGAGGCGCCGGCGCGCGCCCGGGAACCGCTCCAGCGCGCCCGCGACGTCCGCGAAGCTGACGCCCAGCTCCAGCGCCATCGCGGCCGCGGCCGTCGCGTTCTGAACGTTGTGCCGGCCGGGCTGGCGGAGGTTGACCCGCCCCAGCTCTTGGCCGGCGTGATGGATCGCAAACGGGCGGCCGTCCTCGCAGCGATAGTCGGCCTCATCGCTGAACCCGTAGGTCACGCGACGGGCCGGCGTCTCCAGCGACCGGGCGCGCTCGTCGTCCGCGCACAGGACCGCCACGCCGTCCGCGGGCAGGCCGGCGACGAACCGCGCGAAGAGGTCGCGGACCTCCTCGACATCTTTGAAGTGGTCGGGATGGTCGAACTCGATGTTGGTCACGATCGCGCGCTTCGGATGGTGAAGGACCAGGGTGCCGTCCGACTCGTCGACCTCGGCGACCAGCCAGCGCGAGCGGCCGGCGCGCGCGCTCGACCCGTCGCCGACCAGGACCGTCGGGTCGAACCCGGCTTCGGTGAGGATGTGCCCGGTCATGTGGGTCACGGTCGTCTTGCCGGCGCTTCCGCCGACGGCGATCGAGTCGGACTCGGCGATGAGCTCGGCCAGCATCTCGGCGCGAGTGAGCACCTTGACGCCCATCGACCTCGCCGCGTCCAGCTCCGGCGACGACTTGATGGCGCCGCTGTACACGAGAAGGTCCTGGAAGAGAACGTGCTCCGGGTCGTGGCCGATCTCGACGCGCACGCCCGCGTCCTCAAGAGCCGCGGTCGTCTCCGACTCGCGGACGTCGCATCCGCTGACCTCGTCCCCGCGCGCGAGGAAGACGCGAGCCAGGGCCGACACACCGGCGCCGCCGATGCCCATAAGGTGAACTTTCATTTCCTGACGGCTCGATGCAGCACAGCCAGCACCCTTGTCGCGGCGTCGCGCCGGCCCGCGGCCGAAGAAGCCTTCGCCATCGCCCGGAGCCGGTCGGGAGTGAGCGCGTCGATTGTCTCGACCAGCCGGGACGCGGTCAGCTCGGCGTCCCCGATGCGCACCGCGGCGCCGGCTTCGACCATCGCTTTGGCGTTCTCCTCCTGGTGGCCGCCGCCGAAGGTGCCGGGCACGAGGACCATGGGCAGGCCGACGGCGGCGACCTCGGCGATCGTCCCCACGCCCGCGCGGCTCACGACGAGGTCGGCGGCTGCCATCAACGCGGGCATGTCGTCGACGAAGGCGAGACCGCGGTAGCCGGGCCCGGCATGCCGGGCGACCCCTTCAGCCCCCTGCCGGCCGGCGACGTGGACCACCTCCTCGAATCGCTTGCGCAGCTCATCGAGCGCGCCCCACACGACCTCGTTGATGTGGCGCGCTCCCTGGCTGCCGCCGGTCACGAGCAGGCGGCGCGGCGGCACGTTGGGGGTCCGCGGCTCGAAGCCGTCGCGCAGCGGCACGCCGGTCATCTCGACCACCCGGCCGTTGCCGACGCGCTTCTCGGTGCCGGGAAGGGTCGTACAGATCGCGGCGGCGCCGCCGGCGAAGAAGCGTGTGGCCAGGCCCGGGCGCACGTCCTTCTCGTGCAGGACGTAGGGAATCCCTCGCATGCGCGCGGCCGCGACCGCGGGCGCCATCACGTAGCCACCCATGCCCAGCACGACGTCGGGATGAAAGCGGTCGACGATGCGCAGGCCCGAGCGCAGCGCCGCGGGGACGATTGCGGGCAGCGCGATGTTCTTCCAGATCGCGTCGCGGTCGAGCCCGCGCACGTTGACGGTGGCCAGGTCGAAGCCTGCAGCCGGCACGAGCCTCTCCTCAGGCCCGCCCTTCCGCCCGACGAGCAGGAGCGCACCATCCGGCTCCTCAGCGCGAAACGCGTGCGCGACGGCGAGCGCCGGATAGAGGTGCCCACCGGTCCCGCCGCCAGCTATCAAAAGCCTCATCTTGTTTCCTTTTATCCCCGAATCCGGTACCCGAGCCGTATCGGGCGATGCTCAGCAGCACGCCGACCGCCGCCAGCGTGGTCGCCACGGCGGTGCCGCCGTAGCTGAAGAAGGGCAGCGGCACCCCCGCGATCGGCAGCGTGTTGGTCACGGTGGCCATGTTCATGAGGGCCTCGAATGCGATCCACGTCGTGATCCCCGCCGCCAGGCAGACTCCGAAACGGTCGGGCGCGCGCAGCGACGCCAGGTATCCGCGCAGGGCGAAGAACAGGAACCCGACCATGACGAGCGTGGTGCCTATGAGCCCCGTCTCCTCACCGACGATGGCGAATATGAAATCGGTGTGGGCCTCGGGCAGCCAGCCGTACTTCTCGACCGAGTGCCCGATGCCGACCCCGAACAGCCCCCCCGAGCCCAGGCTGTACAGCGCCTGCGTCGACTGGAAGCCGGCCCCGAGCGGATCGGCGAATGGGTTCTTGAAGTTGGTCAGGCGGGCGAACCGGTATGGCTCGAGCACCGTGACCACCAGGAACGCCAGGCCGAGGGCGGCCACGAGCAGGATCATGTGCCGGAAGCGGCCCCCGCCCGCCCAATAGGCGCTGAGGAAGATCCCGACCATGACGATGGAGGTGCCCAGGTCCCTCTCCAGCATGAGCAGCGCGAGCACGCCGGCAAGCATCGCCGCGAACGGCGCGAGTCCCTTGCGCAGGTCGCCGAGATGGGCGGCGTTGCGATCGACCCAGTGCGCGACGAAGAAGACGAACGCCAGCTTGCCCAGCTCCGACGGCTGGAATGTCCCCAGCGGGCCCGCGTCGAACCAACGCCGGGCTCCGTTGACGGTGACGCCGAGATGGGGCACCAGCACGAGCATCATCAGGAGCGCGGCCGCGACCGCCCCCGCCGGCGCCAGCGGGCGAAGCCGCCGGTAGTCGATGCGGCCGAGGACGAACAGGCCCGCGAAGCCGATGAGCATCCACGCCGCCTGCCGCTCCGCGTAGTAGAAGGCCGACTGGTGCTGCGTGTATGCGAAGGCGACGCTGGCGCTGGTGACCATGGTCAAGCCCGCGCCGCACAGCAGGACGGTCGTGAACATCAACAGGCGATCGGGCTGACCCCTGGCTCGCGCGCCGGCGCTCACTTCTCGAACCTCCTGCGCGCAAGGGCCTTGAACTGGCGGCCACGGTCCTCGAAGTCCTTGAACATGTCGAAGCTCTTGTAGGCGGGGCTCAGGAGCACCACGCCACCGGGCCGGGCGAGGCCGGCAGCCAGGTCGACCGCCTCCTCCAGTTTCGACGCGCGGACGACCTTCGGATGGTGGGAAAGCTCCTTGGCGAGCAGGTCGGCGGATGCGCCCATCAACACCACCGCATCGACGTGCCGCATCACGTCTGCGACCCACGGGCCGAGCTCGAAGCCGCCGCCGTAGCCGCCCGCGATGAGCACCACGGGCGTTTCCGGGAACGCGCTGAGCGCCATGCGGCCCGCGTCGGGATTGGTGGCCTTGGAGTCGTTGTACCAGCCCACGCCGTCCCACTCGCCGACCAGCTCGAGGCGGTGCTCGACGCCCTTGAACGACCTGATCGCCTCGTCGATGGTTTCGTCGGACAGCCCCGCGATGCGGCCCACCGCGGCCGCCGCCAAAGCGTTCTCGAGGTTGTGACGTCCGGGGAGCGGCATCGGCGGCAGCGGCCGGTGCTCCTCGAACCACACGACCTGCGCACGCGTTCGCGCGGCGAGGCCGCGCACAGCGGGGTCGCGGCCGTTGAGGACCGCGAAGTCGTCGGCGCCCGCGAACTCGATGGCACGCGCCTTGAGGTCCACGTATCTGAGCACATTCCCGGTCAGCTCTGTGGTGGTGGTCTTGCCGTTGGTGCCGGTGATGCCGACCACGGTGCCAGGGCACAGTCGGAGAAACAGGTCGATCTCGCTCGACACCTTGATGCCCCGCCGGCGCGCGTCGTTGAGAAGGTGCGAATCCCAGGGCACGCCGGGGCTCGCATAAACGACATCGACGCCGGCGAGGACCGAGTCGTCGTAACCGCCGAGCTGCAGCTCTACGCCCGCGGGCAGCTGCTCGAGCACGTCCTTCAGCTCGGCTTCGCTCTTCCTGTCGACGACGCGCACCCGCTCGCCCGTGCCGACGAGGTATGTGGCCAGCGCCACGCCGCTGCGCGCCGCTCCCACCACGACGGCGGTCACGTGATCAGCCGCGCCACCCCGGCAGCAGCCAGCGCTGAGACGAGCCCCGCGCCCCAGAAGGAGAGCGCGATGCGGTTCTCAGACCAACCCTCGTGGTGGAACGTGTAGTGGATCGGGGCCATCTTGAAAACACG
>WNGK01001151.1_pt1 | contig 28180 bp, 20 predicted proteins | sample 5400601 | NCBI WGS metagenome assembly WNGK01 (sample SAMN13153376, study PRJNA577476) | soil metagenome | isolation source: 60 cm soil or saprolite under Garry oak tree replicate 1 | place: USA:California | collected 2016-06-15
CCCACCGGCGCATCTCGCTCAACATAAATGATCCTCAGACCCAAGATTACGACTCGGCAGGCTGGCCTCTCAACAACGCCTCGATCCCGAGTTCAACGTCGCTTTTCGCCAGCACCTTTTCAATCGTGCGCTCTTTCAACTCGTCCGCCAGGCGCAGAATGGCGGTAATCACCTCATGCAACTGGAGCATCTGGCCAGCCAGCCGCTCTACTTCTTGGCGCTGTGCCGTCGTCAGCATCCCTCGTTCCCATCGGCGCAGCTGCTCGTCGAAGAGCCACAGGTCGCCCTGCTCGGTAGTAAACACGTCGACCACGCGCCCGACGGTGTCATTGTCGAGGACAAAGGGTTTCGGTCGCGCGAGCTGCAACGTCTCATACTGCTCAGTGGTCGACTCCAGCATACCGTCGATGTTCGAGGCGATCACGGCAAGCCGCTCAATCGGCTGCCACTGTGGGGGTGGTTGCTTCGCCATAGGTGTTCCTCCCGCGCGTTTTGCCCAGTATAGCATAGGTCACGCTACCGCGCACATTTCCGCCAAAAGTCATAGAACGGAGATTCCACGCGGCTCCGAAGTCCAGGAATGGCCTTTGTGCGGTCTACTGTAATCGTAGAATTTACGTTAATTCTATTCTTAGCGTGGAAAAAGTACGCTAGTCCGTTTAAAAAATTCCATGGTAAACGTGGAATAAGCTGAGCATTTCCTTCGCTGTTTCTCTTCTCCTCTCTACCTGAGCCCAATTCTCCTCGACTCCAGGTCAGATCTTCATCGCACTTGTGTAACACTAGCTTCCTGAGCACGAGATTGGGTACTGTCAACTTGCAGGAAAGTTGAAGCTACTGATAAACTGAGCGAATGAAAGATACAACAACCCGCCCCTATAAAGGGTATCGATTTCCCCCAGAAATTATCAGTTACTGTCTCTGGCTGTATTTCCGTTTCTCTTTGAGTTATCGCGACGTCGAGGAAATTATGGCTGAACGTGGTGTGGTGCTGACGTATGAAACTGTGCGTCAGTGGTGTTTGAAGTTTGGTCAGACATACGCGAACGAACTCCGCCGCCGCCGTCCTCCGTGTGGGGACAAGTGGCACCTAGATGAGGTCTTTCTTACCATTAATGGGAAACGGTCGTATCTGTGGCGAGCCGTCGATCAGCACGGCAACGTGCTGGATATCCTGGTGCAAAGCCGACGCAACAAAAAAGCCGCGAAACGCTTCTTCCGTAAGCTCCTCAAAGGGCTCCAGTGTGTGCCACGCGTGATCATCACTGATAAACTGAAGAGCTATGGAGCAGCCAAACGCGAGATCCTGCCTGGTGTAGAGCATCGCCAGCACAAAAGGCTAAACAATCGAGCGGAACGCTCGCACCAACCGACAAGACAGCGAGAACGCATCATGCGACGCTTCAAATCCCCTGGGCACGCGCAACGTTTCCTTTCCGCTTTTGGTCCGATCTCTGATCATTTTCACCCCAAACGACACCGTCTCACTGCAAGGGATTACCGCGCGCTCATGCAGGATCGCTTCCAGGTCTGGAGCGAGGTGACCAGAGGGAAACCTGCCGCTTAACAGCGAACCTTCCCTTCCCATGCTCCGCTTCTTTCCTACTCTTCCTCCTTCTCCTCAAGAAGCTCTTCTGTTATCTCATCAAGTTGACAATACCTATGAGGCGACGCCGCAATCTACATATGATCTTATCCGAACCCTTAGAGCGCTGCCTGCCTTCGATGGTACAATGAAAGCTTACTATGAATATCTCTTACAGGCCATACCGACTGAAGCGCTTATAGCCGCCAACGCCTTAGCCATGCTCGAGTTTGCCGTAACGCGTGACGAATTGAAGGCGATTTACCCGATAATTTCATCGTCTATCGGCTCTATGGTAGATAGATTGGCGCCAGTTCTCATTGAACGAGGCATGCAGGGCGGCATACGCGTGTACCACGAAAGTTTCCAGCGCTTTCTTCTAGAGACGCGTCTAGAGGATAGAGAACAACGTAAAGCGGTACTTGGACCAGCTATAGAGTGGTTGCGCGCAAAGGAATTCTTTAAGGATGCCCGAGCTTTTCGCTTCCTCTCTACACTTCTGGCAGAAATTGGTGACGATAAGGCCGTATGCGGTCTCGTAGATACAGCGTATGTTGCCAATGCTATAGCCGCTTGTCATGGCGAGGCTGCAATTGTGAAGAATATAGCTATTGCCTCAGAAGCGGCCGTGCGCCTTCAAGATTGGAAGGCACTGGTTAGCTCTATGGAATTAGCCAAAGAAATTAGCGCATATGCCTTCGACAGAATGGACGAGGCGCTAGGTAGTTCCTCTGATATTCCAATTGCATTGTATGGAGCTAACTGGCTAGCAGATCGTCTCCTCTTTGAGGGTCGTCCCGTATTTCCAGCGCGGCTCGGTCTGCAACTTTGCGAAGCTATAGACATAGCAGGTGGTGTACCTCCCTGGAAAGAGTATCTTGATGCTTTTGAATTGACCCGCGCTAACGATACTATGCTTTACAGTGCGGAGCAAGAACGTACAATTGTTCTTGCCCAGGTACGAGGTGCGCTTAGACTGAGGAGTAACGTTAACGCAGCGGCCTTAGCCAACTGGCTCGACCAAGATGGTCTACCGTGTCCAAGTGCCTTGGTAATAATGCTTTTGGATATATACCAGTCTGGCACGATGGTGTTGGAAATTATACGGTTGTTGCCAAAGAAGCGGCAGTCAGCCTATGTCATCGCCCTGGCTCGACAGCTTCCCAGCCTAGACGCTACCCAGCAATTGCCTAGCAAAGACGCACTGCTCGAACGTGCTGCCAAACTAGGGCTTTCGTCTTGGGACACAATGCGGGCACTAGAGATGGGCGCAAGCCCCAGTCTCTTTCGAGTGGACGAAAATGAGCTTATTGTACAAACCAAGGCCATTCTGAACTACGACTCACAATGGACAGAGTCGGCCGTAGTGAAGTGGGCTGCCTTTGTGTTTATCACGGCTCATACCAATCCAATCATTTTAAACAGAGTCATTCTCCTGATACAAGGCGAGGGCTGGTATCGCTGTTGGCTTGAATATGTGGTAGAAATCGCGCGGTTTAAAGCGTCCGGCACTGGCTCCATACTACCTGCTTTCAAACTGTTGACCAACCAAACGAATCCCTTTACAGGGAAACCGAGAGCCTGTGATCTTTATGGAATCCACTCGCTCATTGGCGAAACCCTACGGATAGGGCTGAAACATATTTCTGACGATCAATGGCCAGAGGTTTTGCGGATTATGCAGGAAGTAAGCAACAACACAACCGTTAGCTTACAAAACAGTCTTAGTGGCCCTCTTTCGACGGAGCTTTTGCTGAAGCTTGCGTCAGACTTTATCACTCCTTCAAGGCGGCCAGCCACAAGTAGCTTTATCGAAGATTTTTTCAAGGATGCCATAGCAAATCGCACCTACTACGATGCTATCGCTCAGTACTACCTGCTGCGTGCGCGATTATCAATTGCAATTGGAGATACACCTAAGGCTGAAGAATACTGGGAGGGTGCCGCCCGCCTTAACACTTGCTATGGACACCGCAAAGATGTGACCATTTTTGAACTTCTTGACTCCATGCCGGAACTGATCGACTCTGATGTTGCGAAGGCACGAGAGCGCCTCGTTCGGCTCAAGCCACTCGTGCAAAGGGTACTGAGGCATACCGACCATAAAGAAACGAGGCATGCTTTACCCAACTGGTGGGACTTGGTCGCTAAGGCCGACGCCATAGGCACGGGCTATCTCATAGCCCGGCAAATGCTCGATACGCCAAACCGCCGAGCTGGACAATTGCAGGATGCACAATTCAAACTGTATATAGCGCATGGTGGTAAGACGAGCCTACCCGTTCGGTTCGCAAATCGGCTCAGCTTGGGCTATCAGTTCACCTCGGGTGATGATGATGCGGAGTTGCTTCGCCGACTTAAAGCGGCAGCTCTCGATAGCTTATCGAACGAGCTTGCGGCCGATTCAATTACTTCCCTCTTCCAAGATCGTATCATCGATGATCATGACAATGAAGTGAATATAAAAGATTTCAAACAACTCGCGAGCAGCGCACTGGAGCTTAATGGTCATGAGCTTGAGTTAAGCAATATAAGTGGTGCCCAGCAACGTGAAGAATATGCTCGACCCGGACAAGCTCAGATCGACAGTCGCATTGGTATCGAATGGGGCAATACTCCTATTGATATAGCTCGCGCCATCCGTAAGTGGTCACAACAACCCTACGATCTTAATAGTAGCGAAGAGACCATAAACGCTGCCGTCGAGGCTTTGGGCTGGCGGCTCTTAGCCCTCTGCCAAGAAGGAAATTCAGAAACGGCTGAGAATCTACTACGTTTCTTAGCTGAACATGTGAGCTACAGAAATCCGAAACTAGTAATGGGGTCGCTTGCACAGGGGTTTGAGCGTTTCGGTCTCACGAGACTTGCCGTGATTGCTTATGTGTTTGCATATACCAAATCAAAAAGTGGCGGCGGTTGGCGAACATTCGGCGGCAAAGAACATGAGGAAACTTTGCGCGCGGCAGTTGCACTCAATGCCAAGCTAGCTTTTAGCGAACTGGGGATGGCCATCGTAGATGTGCTGAATGGCAAATATTATTGCGCTCAGGGTATCTCTCAAGCACTTGTTCAAGCATTTTGTAGCAAGGCCATTAGTGCTGCTGACGTGTCTACAAGTCCGTTTGAGTTATGGGATGCGGCTGCCGATATTATAGAGGATAGGCTTCCGCCCTTAGGTGAGGCCGATGAGGATGACGACCCTTATGTGCCCACTAAATCAAATAACGATACTATCCCAGAACTGGAAAGTGCTATTGCTGCGACAATAGTTAGCAGTGTAGCGCACCCAGAAAAGCCCCTAAAGCGAGGTGCATTACTGGGCACGGCATGGCTGATAAAGCTCATGCCATCGACAATAGTTAACGGGCTGCGACTTGCTCTAAAAAGCAATCTCGACCCCGCTGGGAAAACATGGCTGCTTTGGCTTATCTTGCAGTTTGAGGCTGCTCCGTATCCTATCGCGCAAGGCTGCCTTGAAGAACTTACGGATTTGACGCAATCATCCTTACTCACGGTGCGTTCTTTGGCAACACAGATTTTGACGCGAGCTGGTGCAGCTACACCACCGCCACCGGCGACAGACATAAAAATTATAGGTACACCCATAAGCAACGATCAACAAAAGAAAAATTACACCTTAGCCATCGAGGAACTCGAGCAATGTGCGGGCGAAAGAGTGATACTCGCCGAAGAACTCATGCCTCAACTAAGAGTTGCAGTATCAGAAAGGCTTGGCCGGCTATTCGACGACAAAGAGTTCCAGCATTCCTATGCTTCCCAGGTCAGTGGGCTTACCCATCCATCATCAAAAAGGCAGCCTGATGCCTACACTCTTGAACAGGAAGCGGTCGAACGTACCCTGCAAGAAGTGGCAGCTGGCGCTCGAGTCATTCTGGCCAAAGAAAACGGGATTGTTGGTAATCCTCAAGAGTTTGAAAAAGAGCTCGCAGAAGCACTGATAGACAATCCCGAGCTATCGCTTCGCGCCGCAGCAAGTCGCATCCCGCGACCAAAACTCCACGCAACCATTGAGTCCGAAAATACGGCAGTTGCTCTACCGATTGTTGAGCAAGGTCCTTATAAGGGGTGGCGAATCCTGGGTGCTTACGAAAGGCGAATCATTCCTAGTGATAGCTATAAAAAGACTGCTAGAAAAAATGCATTTATTAACGGTAGCGCCGAGATATCTATCGCCTCTGCCCTCCATAATCATCCCATAACATTTGGTTTTGGGACTGTTCTACTCTGGCTAACGTCAAAGGCACACAGTCCTCTGCCGACCGCCATCCATAATAACCTGAAAGGGCCACTGGTCGGTGTTGAGGCTAGCACTGTTCCAAAATATTTTGGCCTAGGTATCCCCCGGATGTTATTCGCGCCCAACATTGCTGTAACCCGCATTCTTGACCTAAAAACTGGTCCGATTTTAGACGGCCTAACCCTGCTGGACGAAAAAGGACAAAAGGCTATCGTAGCGCGTACCTGGAGAACGAAATTTGTACGCGGCAATGATTTCGGCCCAGCCTACCCGCTAATCGAGGGGATGGATGTACTAATTCGCCCTGATCTGTTGGATATACTTGAGAAGAAATTTAGCCCCAACATTATTTGTTTCTGTTCAAGGCATACAGAACTTTCGGACGACGAATCCGGCTGATATCCTTGCAGAAAGAATGGCTTAAGCCAACGAGTACTGCCAGCACAGGTGCTGATGGCGGTGGCGGCATCTGGTATGCCTTGAATGCCTGGACAGGTAAAGGAGAGGACCTGCACAGCGACTCCGTGCTGATCCATCTCGGGCAAGCGCCATTGTTCTACGTCGAGTAATCGGGCGTCAAGCTCTTGGGCATAAGCAGAAGCGAACCGCCGCTTGAGTCGATAGGACAGTTCAGGGACAGAAAAATGCTCCTCCAGCGTGATTTTTTTCATAGGATGCTCTCTGGTGTGCTGTCTCCTCCTGCTTCCCTGCCCCTTTTCATCTGAGCGTCTGGGCTGGAACAAGGAACGGAGGGGATCAAAAAGCCTTTCTAGACGTGATACTACCACGTCCGGTACAGTGGAAGCAAGAAACCAATGCAGGGATGTATTGAGAATGAAAGACTGATTCTCCTACGAGTTTTTCGGTCACAGTCGTTTTTTAAAGAGGAAAGCTACCTGCTTCTTATTTTGTGCCAATGAACGTATTGTGCAAGATAGGCAAGCAGGGAGTGAACCTTCTCGCAATCAACGTATCTGAACGGAGATAAGCTCAAAAGATATTGCGAGATATGCGTTATTCCTTGAAATTAGAACTGGCCTACTATAAGATGATACCAGTTCCCTCGGTTCAATTGAAGCAATCAAGCAGGCGAAAATCGTCTTTTAATGTCTATTAGAACTAGGAATGAACGTCAGGAGCTGCTCTCATGATTAATTTTGTTACAGCCATCGTGGACGAAAACTTTGATGTGTACCAGCGTTTAGCGCGTATGCGAGGATGGCAAAGTGAATATTTCAGTGAGGATGAACAACTGCAAGTTCGTCTTCGCCAACTTGATGGCAATAAACCACTAGACGTACATCGCGCACATCAGATCGGTCAGCTGCGAAAGATCCTTCTCCTGAAACAGGTGAGGGAGCCACTAGAAGTCGTCCTGGGATCAGATCAAGCAAGGTCAAGACTGAGGTCTGTTCGCCAAAATCTGGTGCACCAGTTCGCCTCCTTATCCAAAATGGATCGCCTGCGCTGGTTGGACAATTTCCTGTTCATCATGACTCCCGACCTCTTGATGCTGCATAAGAAGATTTTAGAGCATTGTGCCTTTGACCAACAGTGCCATTTTCTCCTCAGCGCTCCTTCAGGCATGGGGAAGACAACCTATCTCAACTGGCTGGTGGCACTCAATCATCCCGGTGTTGAAGAACAGAGGAGACTTGTGCCGGTTGTGGTGAAAGTGGATGCCCCACTTAATGGCACGTTGAAAACACTTCTACAGCGAATGCTTCTCGCTTGTGGCGCCACATATTTAAAGGACGACAGCGAGGAAGACTTACTCCTCAAGCTAGATTTCTACCGGCAGCAGTCTAATGTAAGATTGATTATTGTGGATGATGCCGAACATATCCCCTATGCCAAGATGAGAAATTACTTGCACCATATTTCATCTGTGGTTCACGATATCCCAATAATCTGCGCTTCCACTAATCCTGCTGCTTGGGCGGGAGGCTACAAGGAGATAGTGGGTAGTTGGACCGACTATGTTACATTGCCAACGTATACAGGGGAGCGCCTTCGTGATTTATTAGTCTTGATAGATACGTTACTCCCGTTCACAAAGGAGTCGGGTCTCTTTCTCGCCGAAGAAAATGTGGGAACAGAAGGGATAGATGGCCCTGTAAAACGTATTGAAAAATGGACTGGCGGTATTCTTCGCGATGCTGTAATGCTCCTCAGGCATGCCAGTCGACGCGCTATCGAGGATGACCTTCCTTGCTTATCACCTCAGATATTGGAAACAGCGTGGAAAGAACTCCAAATTGAACGGGTAGGAAACTTTTTTTGAAGAAACCTGTCCAAGTGCGAGCCACCGATAAGCTTGTAACCTGTTGTCAGATTTGTTTATGTGCGACTCAGAACTTGTTCATTTGTCTTCATAAAGCTGTTCCATGTAGAGGAGTCGGCTCCAGCACATGAATGGATGGCACAAGAACTGTTAGGAGATTTCATATGCGAGAAGAAGAACTCGTTTTGCAGGTATCAGAGGCGATTCGAAGCTTACAGATGGCTGAATCACCGGTGTCCGCAAGAGTTATTGCCAACTCTGTCGGGATGACACACACCTCATTAAAGCGTTACCCCAAAGTCAAACTAATTTTAGACGAAATTAAACGGAAACCGAAACAGGCTCATAACTAATCGAGGCTTGCTCCAGCGAGGTGTGACACTATCATTATGCTAATCACAAACTAATGTACAGTCTCAGCCTTGGGAAAAGTGGAAATCTTCGAGAGAGGATACGCCTGATTCGTTATAAACGACAAGGTAGGCGGGCTCTGTTGCCACGGGCATACCGGCTTCCTGATGAGTCACTACAGGTGCGGCAGGTTGGCTCGGATCGCACATTGACACGCTCTGTGACCCGCTCGCATGGGTGCATCTGTATGTATTCAGCACTGGCTGTGGACCGGAGGAGCCCGGTCATGATCAACAGAAAATCATTCGTCGCTTGACTGGCACTGAGGGCATTAAGTGTAATGACGCTGGGGTCGGGAACCTCCTCATCAATGATATACCGCTGCCTCCTCCGTTCATCCGGGTTCAGGGCTTCTTGCTGAAGCTGAGCACTAGAAATGAGCCCGTTGCATTGGAGGCAGCCGGAGGAGGGGAGCACCAGGCGCGAAACGGTAAAGACATCCTCTACGTTCCCAGTCTTTGGCTCCACCGTGACTTTGGCACCTATCTGGATGCCCGGGATTAAGTACTGATGCACGAGTGCATTAAATATCAGACGACTTTGCATCGTATCGGTGGCCAGGAAGAGGAAATCGGTATCTGTCAGACGGTAGGCAACCTCTGCATCTATAACTGACCCCTCTATAGCCTCAAACCGTATCTTGGAGTTAGCTTCACGAGCCACGCGCTTGGCCACCTCAACCTTCGCTCGACCAACATCACGTTGACGTGTGCCTACAATGCGTGGCAGATTAGTGGTGTCGACCCGATCTGGATCAACGGCTATCAGGTGTCCTACGCCCAGCCGTGCAAGCATTTGGAGCACCAGAGAACCTCCACCGCCTGCACCTATGACTCCTACTTTCATTTGGTTGAGCATGTGTTGGCCAGCGTCACCAAATAGTCGTACCTGACGATCATAGAGCGAACTGGTTCCTGGTACCGGTGAAGGCGATTCAGGAAAAAGCTTATGGGGATGTAACCCAACGATCTGGGCATGCTGTAACCGATGCCGTTGCAAATCGGCAGTCCAGATGTCTCCGGCTATCGCCTGCTGGGCAAAGACCAGGGCTCCCACTGGCCCCCCGTTGGTAATATCAAGTAGCGCTGGATAGCCACGGGCATGGGCAGCCAGGTCAGGCCCAGAGAAGTGGACATGCGTCGAGCCTCGATGATTATGCACGGAGAGATAAACCAGGCCCTCTTCAGCGCAGCGCCCTGATATCTCAGCCACAAAGCGCCCTGACAAAGCACGATAACCGCGCTTTCCTGGAATGAAATCCTCTCCGTCACGGGCCAAGACAACCTCTCGCGCTAAGAGGCGGATGCCGCGCGGGCTTTCCGCCATTCCAGCAAGGAGTACAGCGCCATGCTCGTCATTATCGCCTGGAAACAGATGAATATGTAACCGCTGATACAGTCGCTCGTCCATAACGAGTGACCAGGTTTCCTTCACACTGTTCTGAGCCAACTTAACACCTTTGCTAGTTTGCTCGCTGCGGTATCCACACCTGCGGTCCAGTGATTGGATCGGCGTGATACCTGCAGCGCTGGTCGATTTTGCCAGATCGTCGGTCCGGAAATCCCCGCAGGGAACGGCTGCCCGTCGGCGCGTTTGAGATCACCGCGAATGAAATGCGGGTAGACGTCGGCATCTGGATACTGGAAGGTGACCAGAAAGCCAATCCAGGTTGTGCTGGGGATAAACCGCTCCCTAATTGTCAAGTCCTGGACGATTACGTAGGCACCGCCCTGGGGCTCGGAAATCACTTCGATCTCTGAGCCTGGGAATGCCTGTTTGATCTCAGCAATGGCAGCCTCTATCTCTGGTGTCATTTAAGCCTCTGAGACGTCATCGGGGGTTACAGCACGAAAGCGCTCATGCTCATGGACATGTACTTGTTCGTTATCCCTGACGGGATCAAGCTGCCCGTCCCCATGGACGACATACAGTAAAAAATCCAGCTGAATAGCCACTCCCTGAGTGATCGCTGCTGCTTTAATCTCATACCCGGTAAGCACTCGTTTCTGGAGGATGATCGGCTTATTGTTCACGAATACCTGAATGGCGACCTGCTCTTGCTCGTTCACCGGTGAGGCGACTTGATGCTGATCCATGTGAAACTCCTCTCTACTTCATCTTTTATTGATGAACAAGTTGTCCGCGTTCTCATGCGAGCTCTCTGTTCTTGTCTCTACTTTGTACAAACCAGCGATCATGGAGATTTTCCAAGCTCTGCATGGTGCAGTTCAGCATTCAAGTGAGCTGTTCTCTGCCTTTTGCTTGCTCTTGTCTATTGCGTTTGATGGCTTCTCTGATTCCAAAAAGGTACGCTCCCGGTGCGTGCTCATCTTACTGGCTTTGGCGGAAACTGTCGTAAGGACAGATGCTGCTCAACTTTCCTCGCTTGTTGAGAGGGACTTCCTGCGCTTGTTTATGGAGATGTAGGAGAAATTAAGGCGAAAGAGGTGACTGGATTCAGAAGAGACTATGCGCATTCTGTGACGTCCGGGCTTCTAAGGGATGGGATTGCCAATTGGAAAGACCGGTAGAGTTCCTCCGCAGGAATAATGCTATGCGCTTCTTTCCATTAAAAGAAGGTTGATCGCTTGAGGCCCCTTGGGGGAAGCCTTGACGTCAAATTCCACATGCAATCCTTCCCTAGCTGCGGAGCCCGCTGGGAGATCACTCACATGGAAAAAGAAGCGTTCACCGGCAGGATTTTGAATAAAGCCATAACCACGCTGGCTATTATAGAATACAATCTTGCCGGAATTTTCTCCTTCAGTCGCATTCGGGCAAACAGTTGTTCCCTCCAGAGCCTGGCAGGCGGCAAGCTGTTCCTCAGTAGCGCGGAGTCGCTCCTCTGCCTCTGGATAGGACTTATCATAGCGCTTTTGTCGTATTTGGATGGCTTCTCGGTAGGCTTGGCGGGCTTTAACGAGGTTACCCAATGCTTCATGTGCGAGGCCAAGATAATAATGACTATGGTGGTTCCGCGGTTCCTTCCTGATCGCCTCGAGAAGGTTCCTGACGGCCTCCTCGTAGCGCTCTTGCTTGAAATATAAAATACCCAGGTTCCGCAAGACATATTCTCGTCGCTGATGCGGTGGGATGCGGGAGTACAGCTGCTCTGCTTCTGTAAGATCACCTATCGCTATATAGGCCTGAGCAAGCCGATCAATAACGTAGTCCACACCGGCATTTAATCTATCGGCGTGATGAAGTTCTATGATGGCCTCATTGGCCTGGCCGGTCTGCAGCAGACATTTGCCCAGTTCGTAGCGTTTGTCGGCATGGTCCGGATCGTATTCAACCGCTAAGGCCAGACATCGCCTGGCTTTGAATGTGAGGCCTTGCTTTAAGTATAGTTTCCCCAGTTGGAAGCAGACATCAGAGTAGCTGCTCCGCTTTTCCTGCTGTGCCTCTGGAGGGAGGCCTTCCCAGATGGTGAGGCAAGATCTGAAGGCACGTTCTGCCTCTGCTGGCTGTTCCATGCGAAGATGAGCATAACCCTTGCGATACAAGACGATCAAATACGTCGGCTGGATGCTCAGAGCTTGATCAAACCAGCGAAGAGCCTCAGCCCACTGAGATTGCATGTAATATTGGTAGCCAACCATATATGGCCAGCGTGCTACCTTCGGTTCGCGCTTCGATAAGTCGGTGAACACTTCAATGGCTCGCTGATATTCCTGGTTGCGAGATAGACAGAAACCCAGCTTTCCCAATACAGTAGTATCTGCAGGGATGAGTTCAGCTGCTTTTGCCAGCCACTTTACTGCCTCAGGCCAGCGATTTTCGTTGATCGCGCGCTCTCCGGCTGCGAGGCAGGCTTGGAGTGGGGTTTCCGGTACTGGAGATGGTTCAAGAACTCGATCTATCAACTCTTTGCTCCTTCTTGCTTATGAAGTGGCCAATACTTGTTGGGTAGTCTTAAAATGGAGCTTGGCAACCATCCGAAGTTCTTCTTTGCCTCGACGGGCGACAATAGCTCTGGCAGTTTGGACAACCTCTGCAGAGGCTCCTTTGGGGAGAGGGCCATATTTCATGGACATGTTTTCTATCCAGGTCAGGAACCGATCTCTGGCCAGGATTGAGGCCGCAGCAACCGCCAGGTTGGCTTCTGCTCGCGGCATCTGAATAAGGTTGAGCTGCCGCTCGCGTTTCTTCGTGAAGAGCCGCTCGCGCAAGTAATGCTCATTAGCAAATTGATCAACGATGATATTCTCGCATTCCACAACTGCCAGCAGATTCTCCAAGGCTCGATAATGCCCCCAGGCGAGCAGGTGGTTTAACGTCTTGCCTTCTTGTTGAAAATCCTCATAGAGCCGGTTATATTGCTCTGGCGTAATCACAACTTCCGAAAAGCGATCCTTGCAAATGATGCGAATGCGTTCTGCCAGTTCTCGCGCTTTTTTATCAGAGAGCAGCTTACTATCTTTGGCACCCAGAGCTGCAAGCCGCTCAAGGATCTGATCATCAACATAAACGGCTACACTGACCAGCGGCCCAAAATAATCACCTTTCCCTGATTCGTCAGTACCAATCCAAGGTGTTTCGAAAGTGTGTGTGGCGCTAGTAGTAGCATCAGGTCCGATTGAATTTTGAGTTACTGGAGGACCTTTATCACCTTCATGGGCTGTGGCGCTGATAGGCTCGTCTTGAGATGGTGCACCTGTGGCAAGTTCAGCTCGTCTGCATAGATCGGTAAACAGAGGATTACCAGCTGAACTGACCGCCGTCTGCTGGATTGTCAATGTGCCACTAGCGAACTGGCGGACAATTACACGTTCCCCCCGTTCAAAGAAATCTAACCTGTAATCGCAGTTTGACTCTGTCTTCTCTTCGAAATGGGATACTGACCGCAGAGCGGTGGCTACCTTGGCGCGCATAGCTTGGTCGCGTATCACAAGCTTCCGTAAATTGGGCTGAGGTGGGGTGATAGAGCCAGTTCCAAAGATGGCATCCGCGATGGGTTTTACTCTCCTCGCGAGCGGGGTATCTTTGCTTCCCCCAATGACTGGCTTAACGCCTTCCTTGCTCTGATATAGATCAACCAGTGCTTCTGCTTCATAGTCAGTAACCCGCAGGCGTAGAAATTTAGGGTATTGCTCCTCAGTGACTTGCGCTCCGGCTCGCTGGCACTCATAAGTGAAATGACGGATTTGCCCTTTTAGAGAGGTGCCAGAAGACAGAGTTACCGAATGGGCATTCAGCACAGCCCAGGCTTCATTAACCGAATCGACGTCAATGAGAGAAAAAGTATCCGTTACCCAGAGCTTGGCTTCCTCCCAGTTTTCCCTCGGCAATAGCACTCGCTGGAAGCCAGCTTTTTGTGCTGCTGCTAGTTTATCCGCTAGGTAGTCAATGCGCCCGACATGTCCATCATCGCTCACCGTACCGGTAAGAGCGGTATAAGCATCAATGAGCTGACCATGCAGCTTGGATAGAGTACCAATCGCGATGGCGAGTCCGATAGATCTCCCTTCATAGGAAAAGGGCTCGTTGATTGACCAGAAGACATTGTAGCGATCAATCGGGAGCCTACTATAGGTAAGCGCGTATTTAGCTCCTGTCCTGGCAGCCTTTTTCATCCCCTCATCCACATCACTGTTCGTGTATACATCTCCGCATCCGGAGCTAACATTCAGCTTGACTCGATAACAATATCCCTGATACCCGACCCGCTCCGCAAAGAGCGCAAAAACTGTTGCCTGCTGCTCCTCTAATGTATAAGAGGCAAGAGCGGTGTCAACCGATGCCTTAATAAGGTTGACCAATTCTCCAGCTTCAGCTTCAGTCAGCACCTCAAAATACCTGGTGAAAAAACGCTTGAGACGTTCTGAGGGCTTTCCTACTCCGAACCGTAACGCCTGCAGTTCTTGCGCAAGCTCTTCCGAGAATGCAAGGCCGATCGACCGACTCAGTTGCGGCCAATCATCAAGCGTGACGTACAGGAGATCCTGGATACTAATCTGTGGGTTGAGAACTGCTGCCAGCTTGGCATGGGCATTAGCCATGATCTTCCGGTGTTTCTGCAGCTGAAGCAGGTGCTCCGCATATGGTCCCTGAGCTAATCCATTCTCCTGCAATACCTCCTCAATCGCATCAAGGGTGGAGAGGCGGCCGAGAGCGCTCAATCCGCCTTCGGTGAACAACAAACTGAACAATGTTTCTAAACTGTCCAAATAAGCAGCTTCTTCTCGTTGAGAAGGCTGCGTCTGACGAAGTTCCTGCACAAGGCGTTCTGCTTGATCGACAATAATGGTTTGATTCATCTACTTACCCTCTGAACTCTAGGCTGAGGCTTTCTATTTGAGCCGGTCCCAGGAGCTCTCCCTGACTAAGCAAGGTACGGTCCCCTTGTCGAACGGTGGATTCTCCGACAGGGAGCGTTTTTCCAGTGTCTGTTTGCAGGAGAATCGACGCAGTTGTCCCTTGAAGAGTTTGAGGGAGGCATTCCCAAATCAGATACAGGGAGTCCGTCCAAAAATCACGATTCATCCTAGCCATGATCTCGCCGCCCTCAGCACTCTGTATATAGATGAAGTGTGATAGAACCTGGGGTCGTGGCTCGGCAGCTGCTAAGGGAGGCCTTGCCTTTTGCTGAGAAAGCGGAGGTTGACCGTGTATGACTCGAAGCTTCTTCCGAAACAAAACAACTGGTCTTGGCCGGTTAGCCTCCAATGCTCTTGTTTCTGCCCTCTTCAACAACTCAAGGAGTGGACGTCGTAGATAGTCACACGCTTCGATTTCCTGCTCTTGAAAATGCACACGTGGATCGTTTGGTTGCAGAATGGCTGGTCCAAGATGCTGAGCCACCTCACCCAAGTCAACTGGAACACCCAGGTGCGCTTGGTAGACAAGCCCAAGAAATCTTTTTAGTGGCTGTTGCAATGTGCCAAGGTAGCGCACCAACTGAGAGTGGAGCGGTGTCACCTGGTTCCAGACCTCGATCATAAAGGGATAACCAAGAGAGCTCTCTTGCTCATATACCAAGAGGTCATAGTTCGACCGGTAGGCGATATCAACAGAAATTGGCGCAGCTACCAGGAACGGTTCACCCGATACTGAGGAGTCAGACTCGTCTTCGAGAAGCACAATGATCCGAAGGGAGACATTATTCTCCTCTGAGCTTTCCCTCTGATCCTCATCCCATAGTTTGGTTGTCCAGATCTGGCCAAACCGATACTTCTCTGGCCGAGCAAGGTGCAGGAGTTGCTGGAATTGTAGGGAGCGTTCTGCGAACATGTTCTTGAGGTCCTCTGGAATCACTTGGTCAGGGGAGCCATTCTGTGCGTGTAGCTGTACAGACTCAACGAAGTTAAGGAGATGCTCGAGAGTCTGCGTACAATTTGGGCAACTGTCCACGTGGCTCCTAATTAGATCTGCTTCTGTTCCTGACAAGTGGCCCTGAGCAAACCTCAGAAGATCAGCACTTTTCGGGCAGATGCGTCCTTCCTGGGTGGACATAGCAATTACTTTCCTTTCCGAGCCCAATATTACGTACCTGGTCATGCCACTTTGACAATCAATGATCTAGTGACTTGAAAGGTATCTTTTATTCTGGGCTAAGGAGTTCAAGAAAGCGGGCATAGATAGCCTCCGCTTCCTCTATGGTTTCGGCGTGGCGACTAATCGCCTCTAACGCTCTTCGGATCTCATTTTCAATTGTACTTTTTGAGTATCCTAGCTGGCCAGCAACGCTAGTCAGGGTGGCTCCTGGGTGCGCACGCGTAAGCAATACTTGTTTTTGGCGAGGAGACAATTCGCTCAAAAGCGTCGTTGCCGCCTCGTTAATGATGCTCACCTCTTCTCCGGTTAGTCCCTCACTAATCATGTCACTTACCTGAAGAGAATTTCCCTCACTGTCTTCCGCTAGAGCTGCTTCCAAACTTATCTCGTCGGTATCGAGTAAGTTGAACCGATATTGAAAGACAAGAGTGAATTGCGCCAGGCTGAGCCCATAGCCTACTGCTTCAAGCAGTGCGTGCAAAAATGCAGTGAGATCGACATCTGTGAGAATCGGTGAATTTTTCTTCGCGTCATCTCGGTACCGAATAATTGGAAATCCCTGCAAGCTTAAGCCGATGCTGATAAGCTCCGCGTCCTGGCCCTGATAGGACTGTACCTCTTGCCAGGAAGCCAGGCCCCATAGCCGAGAGGCTTTCTTCCTGTTGTCGCCAATGAGACAGAAGCGCGGATCATGCTCCAAAAGGGTATTTGCTCTCTGGAAGAGATTATCCAGTGCTGTACGGTCCTTCTGACTAATTAAAAAATGTTTAAATGAAAGGACTAGACCGTTGCGAAATCCTGTCAGTGTTTGATTGGTAAGGAGCAGATGCTCAAGGTGGCCCAACCGACAGAGCTTGACAATCGCCCAGTCATGGGCAAGAGCAGTAAAAGCCCCTTCATCCCAACGCCCAGTTGGCGAGTAACTCACTGGATAGTACCAGCTCACTGTACGTACTGTCTGGAGCAACTCTTGATAGAGATGCTCTCCAAGGCCAACGGAAGCATATTCATCGACAAGGGTCTGAAGTTCCATTTATGGTGCCTCGCTCTCCCTTGTGATTTTTTCTCCCAACCGCTGCAAGGCGTCTTTGAGCTTGTCTTGCCAGGCTTCGGGAAGAAGCCCGATGTAGTCATAGTAGCGGAAATTCTTAGCCGGGAACGGCCTCTGTATCTTAAGGATCACCACTCCATCCCGCTCTAATCCCCCTAGAATACCACCTGGTATCAGGATTTCCCCTACTCCGCATGCTTGGTTTCTGCTGGAGGTTCGTGGACTAGCCATGATTATTGGGCGTTGCGGCACATAGGGAGTGATGACCATCCAAGGATGGCTGCTATGGTCACCACCTTCACCAAACCCCGAATCGAGATCGGGAATATGATAGAACGCACCGAACTTTAGGGACGGGTAGACGAACCGAGTGAGATCCTCGTCCGTCTCTTCTAAGGAACGTTGCAACTCGGCAAAACTTTTGAATTGTCGATTGCTCCTCTTAACAGATCCAGACTGCTGCAATACGACCTCCATGTCTATGGAGCACCTACATGTGGTACGCCACGATCCCCTCAACATCCCTATTTATAACAAACCTGGGATCACCAAACATTTCCAAAGCGTTTTCCGGCTCATCACGTCACCATGTATCCAGTGTGGATGATCGGATGCCGGTTTGCTCTCCGCTTCAATTACAGGACATTACGCCGGGAGCAGTCTGATTAGAGCGCCGTAAATACGGTTTATGATTCAAGTCGGAGAAGAGTTGAAATTATTCCTCCACCTGCTCCTCCAATACCACCACATCGCTCTCCTCGACCATCGGCTCCACAACCAGGTTATGCAGTATATTGGCAACAAACGGCTGATCTGCCTTCGCCGCCGCCACCACACTCACCGTCGTCTCCATTGACGCGGCGCGTTCATTGAGCCTCTCTAAAGCCTGCATCACGTAAAAGAAATCCCCTGGCTTGACCTTCAGACGCAGGCGATACCCTCGCCCCCCACGACCGGGAGCTACCGGCTTGCTCACCGAGGGCGCGGGTTCCGTGATCAACGATGGCTCGTTGACGACCGATCTACCACCTGTCTCACCACCATAGCCTCCAGTCTGCCGCTCACCCGTCTCCGTACCGGTTCGGCTCGTCGTCTCAATCTCAGTCTTTGGCTGAGCAGGTGGCGTCAGCAACTGCTGCGCATATGCCGCCGAGAGCAGAAACGCTCCCTCGCCCATATCCAGTTCATGGGCAGGGACATCATCACCAAAGTAGACCACCGTCGCCGCTGGACCACTCAAAATCAGGTTTTCTTGAGCATCCCTACGCGCATTGGCAACATAGCCGAACGTGCGATTCTTCATGCCCACGACGATCGCCCGACGTACCACCTGCTCGTTCCAGATATGCGTCCAGTTGTAGTACCTGAAGAAACACGCAACCAGGGCTGGCACCAGGTAGTATTGCTGTTCCAGCGGCTCCAGTTCGTTCAATCTCGTCAGCGCTGCTATCTTGCTCGGCTGCACGCTGTCCCAGACGACGCGGTTGTGCAACGCCTCTTTGAGACGTTTGTGTATCTGTGGGTCTTGGCTGTAGCTCTGGACTGGCAATGCATCCAACGCGTAGGGCTGCCCGCTCTGCTCGCTGGCTTGCGGAGTATACACGACTGGATAAAGTTGTGAGAAGCCTCCTTTTAACTCGCCCTCAGCGCGTCTCTTGCGTTCGACCAGTTCCGCCTCCTGCTGCGGCGTCAGTTGTCGTTGTTTACTCTGACTTTGAAGCAGTTCCAGTGTCAGGATCAACCGCACGGCATTCTGAATGTTCTCCACCATGTGGCGGTCCGGTACGGCCAGTGCCAGGCCATTGCGGTACTGCCGCGGTCCGTTACCGCACTCCTCGATGTAACGGCGCATGCCCTGTTCCTGCTTCTCTCGATCAGGATGCCGTTCCAACCATGCTGGAGAGAGATAGACGATCTGAAACTCGGCCAACCGATCTCTCACATCGTGGGTATCGTTCGGCCATACCACAGCCCCACGCTCGTTGCCAATCGCCCTGCCGCATTCAAGCCGCAGTCGCTCCTCAATCTCCTCGTCTGTCCGGCGTTGCCTCTCATCGATAATCATTTTGTTGAGATTCGGTTGCGTCTCAAAGCGGTAGCGCAGTTCGCGCCGGTGCAGGTAAAGCAACCGCTCGTTGAGGTCATGCAGTGCTGTCTGCAGGATGCTGCGATCCAGGCCGGGAGCCAGGCACGCACTCAGCAGATCGTTCTCATAAACGCCAAGTTCCTGCGGGCTGTTGCCGCCAAAGCTATACAGCAGCGCCGCTGTGGCAATGCGCGTAGCAGGCAGGTATGCTTGCAGGTGTGGTGTCTCCTGCACCAGCAGTGCATCTACCGTACGCGCTCCCGCATGTGGCCCCAGCAGGTCGGCCTGCAGCACAGCATCATACTGGGTCTGTTCGCCTACCTGCGCCAGGAACGTGGTACGCACCTCTCCATCTGCTAGCGGCACGTCTCCTGGTCCCAACAGCGGTTGGGTCTGCACGTTTCCCGTCCACAACGCATGAATCGCTGTCGCTAAAAACTGCAAGGCCCCGCGTGTGCGCTGGTAGCTCGGCAGGGCGCTCCAGCGTTCGCGCATCAAGTCCAGCAGCGCGGGATGAAAGGGGTAACTATTGAGAATGCGCGCGCGCAATTGCTCGGCACCCTGTTGCGCCAATTGTGCGGGAGTGCCGCCCGCCAGCAGAAATCTCCGGTAGCCATCTGCGTAGGCGTTGGCAACCGCGTGCCGTTGTATCTCCTCCCCCAGACCAGCAAACAGGCGCCGCTGCACGACGCGCAGCACTTCGTCCCCACTGACGGGCTCACGGATGGCATTGAGCCGTTGTACCAGCTTGCCCAGGATGCCGAGCAGCTCCAGGTTGCCGCCTGCCTCCTGCTCGCTCTGCTGTAAGGAATACACCATCGCCGCCCGTGGAGATGCTGCTACGGCCTCCATGAGCCGCTGCAGGAAGACGATCGTCTGCCGCCCCAGCGTCGATTCGCCAACGGTCACGCCCATGGCATTCTCGACGTAGACGAGCACTTCATCGAGTAATACGAGGGCTGGCGTGTCTCCAATCAGCCGCGTGAGCACCTCCGCGCCGGGGGCAACTCCCAGCCGGTCCTGTTCCGCCACCAGCCCATAACCCTCCGGCCCGCCCAGTTGCATTGCTAGCTCTCCCCACAGGGTGCGTTGCCGCTGCGTGGAGGTATCGGCTGCCCCGGTATCGATGCCTGAGATCACGGCCAACCTCACGGATCCGGGATCGGGCAGCCCGCTGAGGTCAGGCATATCGCTGAGTAATGAACGCGAGCGAGCCAGGTGATACAGCGCGAGCAAGGTATGCGTTTTACCACCGCCAAACGGTGTGCGCAACTGCAGTACGCGGTCACCGCTTCTGCCAGCCAGCACGCCCAGCACCTCCGCAAGAATGCGGCGCAATTCGGAGGTAAGATACGTGGCCTCGTAGAAGGCGCGGGGGTCGCGATAGACGGGCCGCACACTCTGGTCTCCCTGCACGACTTTGCTCAGGTTCACGGCATAGGTGTCCATCGAGAGCTGTCCCTGCACGATGTCGCTATGTGGTGTGACCACGCGATTCCATGCTGGTAGGGTTGTTCCGCTGCTATACGATGATGTCGTCATGCTTGCCATCCTTTGCTCATCAAAAACACGTTATCCCCACAGGGTTCTTCCTGTCATCTCGCCCAGGAGGCCGCGCCAGCCCGCGAGCAACCGATCCACCGCCTTCTGTTCCTCGCTGCGCTCCTGCTTCGTGCTGCCGCCATTGCCTGCTGGAGCCAGCGCATGACCTGCCAGCGCATGGGCCACCATGCGCAGCTGCTCGACTTGCGGGTGTGCCTTCATCAGGAAGTCCTGTACCTCATAGGGCCGCTCATCCTGCAGCCAGAGCAAGCGCTGTAAGACGTCGATCAGTGGCGCGGCATTGCCGCTCTCACTGCGCAAACCTAAGCCATCGTCATCGCCCCGGCTACGGTAGTCGCGCAGCGCGATGGTATCCTTCTCTTTCTTCACCAGCCCCTTCTTGCCTTGCGCCAACCCGCGCGGTCCATCCAGTTCCACCCCCATGCCGCGCGCCAGCAAGTTCATGTCGTCAAATGGAGCCGCGATCTCGCCATAGAAGAACCTGCCCGTCACATAGAAGCGCGTGACGCTATCCACTGCGGCCACCTGCGCTCCTGTGTCCTGCTGCCTGTCACCCTCTGCTGCGCTGAGCAGTCGCTGCAGCACGTGTTGGGCCACTTCGCGCTCGACTTCGCCCAGATAGGTTGCAGCATCCATTTCGTCTCCATTGGGCATCTCCACCCGGGCGAACTGTGTGTATGCCCGTAGCCCCGCACCTATCGTGGCAATAATCAGATCTGCGCCCGTCACTCCCGCCTCGATCAGCGTATCCAGCCGCTCGTTGATGATGCTGGCTAACTGCGGCCTTACCTGACTCATGTAATCGCCGGTCTCCTCACTCTCCCGCCTCCGCGCTACTAAGAAGATGCTGGAGGCCAGAGCCGCAGTATCGATAGCCGTACTGCGTCCAGGGCGTTCGGTATCTAGGGGCCATGCTTCGACAATCACGAATCCAGCATGCCGCAAAGCCTCGATCAGAGTTGACCACCCCAATGTCGTTTTATGGGCATATACACAAACAAGAGGAGCATTAGGTCTCAGTACCCGGTATGCCTCAGAGAAGGCCTGAGCCATCATCGTCTCATAGTTTTGTTTTGCTGCATCCTTGTTTTTGTTGTGTCGATACGCAGCCATCACTGCCTCCTGTTTCTTCGGTGTCAGGGGCGTATTGAAGTGTTCAGGATACAGGAAACCAATACTGCGTTTGAGCCAGACATAGAAAAAGTCGCTCAAATCGGCGTAGGAGACATTATCATAGTAAGGGGGATCAGTGATAATGGCGTCCATAGAGGAATCTTCAAGCGGGAGCTTAGCCGACGATGCGCGTAGTATTTCAGGCAACACACTCGCATTTACGATGCAATTTTCCATTGCCTCCAGGCTGCGCTTCAGACTATCCAGACTATTGCCTGATCCATTCCCAAATGGATTGATCTCTGCAAAATCCCACACCATGGGGAGTGCCTGCCGATGGGTAAGTGTCGGCGACAAAGTCGCCGACACTTACCCATCGGCAGAGGCTGCTGTTAAAGTCGGCCAACCTATCAACCATCAGCCCCAGGTAGGTCGTGATAGCTGCTGCCCGCCCAGGTTCTATCCCCTCTATAAGCATCGCATCGTAGGCGTGGTGTACCTTGGCAGTGAAGGTGAGCAAGGAAAGAAGTTGGCGTGGCGTAAAAATATCGGCAAAGCGTGGGAAGCCGTAATCAGGAGGGGAAAACCATCTCGTTTCTAAGTTGTTAATGTACTCATCGGGCGCGGTTAGACCTGTCTCTGTATTGAGAGAACGCATTCTCTCCTCAATACATCTCTGATCAGGTATCGCAGAACCAAACATATCACTGGAAAGGTACACTTTCCCAGCACTGTCTACCTTTGTCAGAACCACCGCCATTAACTGCTGTCCCATGCGACCAGCACGGCCTTCCTGCTTTACATACTCCTTATTGACAGGAGCCCCGCAAAACAGGCAAACTGTATTTCCCCGCTTATTTCCCTCCTCCGGGTCAAACTCCAACCCTTGCGGCGTAGTCGCCTGCGCTCGTTCAAAGCGTACCCTCTTTGTGACGTGATCCGGAACCATGCGCAGCGCCACATAATTACCCTCCTTCTTACGCAACCATGTCTGCCGAACTAGCGGCACAGCTGCACCACAAGTAGGATTAGGACAGGAAACAATGCGAGTCCAGAGGTAGGCGATAGGTGTCAGTGCGCTATTGGATTGGGTACGCTGCTCACCACTGAAGGCCGTTTGCACGAGGTCCTCGTTCGCTGACTGTTCGCCCTGAGGAGTAGGATAGAAATCCGCCAACTGCTCTTTAGCACGCTCGATCACCCATTCTCCCCACTTTTTCACATCTGTCATCAGCGACTGCCCATATTTCTGTGGATAAACGAGTGTGCATAGTTCAATGATGTGTGCGACAGGATTGAGTTCCACTGCATAAGTTTCGCAGCCCAGCCGTAGAGCCTCTAATGGTATCGAGCCGCCACCAGCGAACATATCGAGTACGCGCGGAGGGTGCCCGCCATTTGCTTCCAGGATATCTTTCCGCGCCTGCTCAAGCAGGCCGTCGGGGATATCCCATCTACAAAGTTTGCGCATCCGTGCCATGTAGGTTTCACGCTTTTTGGGATCAGCAGGAGCGGGGACAAGTGCGCCATAGACTGCGGCACGCGCTGCCACGATAGGGCGCCGCGCCCACCAGAGATGCAGGGTAGAGATATTGCCGTGGCGCAGGCTCTTTTCGCGTGCGGCCTCCGCGCTAATCTCACGGATGGGGATCAGATCTTCGATCAATCGGCGGTCATTGTTGGGCATAGCGGTATCCTGTTCTATCCTACATATTCTGCGTTATCAACAACATATAGCAGGTTGCTGCACATCAGCATTACACTCAGACACTCCGAATTGCTTTGAACTCCTACAAAACGGTGACTTTGAGGATTCTTGAAGACCTGGATGATTCCACGGAGTAATGACATCATTCCTTCTTGCTCAGCATCCTGTGTGCTGTAACGAAGTATAGGCTTCTTCAAACTGAATGCGGTGTTTACGACATCAACGCCAACACAATTCTGAGGGAGATTCGCCTTCGTTCGTATTGCAACTTCTAAAGCTTTTGTTGCATTAAGTATCGCATCGTCATACTTTTGGGTTGCATATAAGTCCCAACACCGTGACAAGATGTCTGGGTGAAGTTGTAAGTCATTTGCAGGTTGAACTGTTGGTACCTCTACGCTGGTAATAATCGGTTGGCTCGTTACTTTCCTGGGTAGATTTCTCTTTTCGAGATACTGTTCGATCGTTTTTAATCCACGAAAGCGGCGTATGTCTTTTGCGAGAACACACGACCAACCTCCATCGTTGTCAGGTCCAGCGAAAGAAGACCAGATACGAGGCTCACCCAGAAGTAACAGCCCAACCTTGCGAATAGCATTATCTCTCCACGTAGAGTTGTCGCGGGCAAGATCAGCGCTAGAAAGAGATCGCGTTTCTCCCCCTGTATTAAAATAAGTCTCGACGCATCTCTCTATCACGAGGACAAAAGTGCTCAATTCTTGTGCCGAACCCCAGAAATGGTATATCGCAGGAACAGTAAGAATAGCTTTACTCTCAGGATTCAACGTATCCACTTGATTGGTAAGCCCAGCGGGAAAGCTTTGTGCTATTTCCTCTATGTCCAGATCAGGATGCGTACGAAGGAATTGTCGTTCCAAATGGGTATGCGCAGGCCACTTTCCATATTCGTGAAAGTAATCGAAAATTGCCTGTAAGTATAAGCGCTGTTCATCAGTTATGTCGATAGATTCCATAGCATTAGCCCTCGGATGGTATATCCCACTGCGCAATCGCCTCCCCTGGCACGCGATAGCCTTCAATCACTACCTGCTCCTGTACGACATTCTCCAGCACCTGCGCCGGGTTCTGGATGGTAATCAGATGGGGCTGCCTCGCACAGTTCCACACGACATAGAGCCAGTAGCTCTCACCGTGACGATGCGCCTGCAGCCACTCGTTGGGCGTCAACTCCACAAACTCCCTCTCGCCCGCTCGCGCTTTGACCTCGATACGCCGTATCTCGCCAGAAACAGGGTCGGTGCTTCGAATATCGAAGCCGCTGCCATCATGGTTCTTGCTGATATCCTCCGGTTCCCGGCCATGCTCCAGTTCGTAGTTCATGATGTAATCCATGCCAATACGCTCGATCTCCTCATCTTGCACCAGATCACCAGGCGAAATGTGCCCCTGCCGCTCCAATTGCTCAGCCAGCGACGTGTGAACAACTGGCACCACCAGCGCCGTGCCTATATAGCGTACTATTCCCTCGCGTACCACCTGCAAGCGGTCCAGTTCCGCCAGCTTCTCCTGCTGCCGCACCCGCAGCTCTTTCTGCCTGCGATCAGCCTCGTCACGCGCCAGGCGCGCAGCCTCATCTCCCTTCTGCACCCGCCGGTACAGCTGCATATAGCGGTTCTGCACCCGCTTGATCTGTTCTGCAAACACCTTGCTGGTGTACTCCCGCCGGATCTGCAGCAGCCGCTGGCGCTCGCTTGCCTGTTGTTGCTTTAACGGAAACTGCACCTTGACGCGCACCCACTGTTCCATCTCAACGATAGCCTGAGCGTCGGGGGCCGTCAGTGTTATACCCTCGTGTACTGTCGCCACTTCCGGTAGTGGCGTCAGATCATGCAGCAGGTCAGCTGGAGCCAGTTCCCTGCCTTGCGGCCCTTCCATAATCGCTGCCAGCGTTGCATAGAGCACCTGCGAGTGCACGTCTCCTATCCTCCCTCGCCTGCCATCGACGCTCGGCTCCTCGCTGACAATCTGCACCTCGAAGAAATGTACCTGGTACCCCGCCGCCACGCGCGGATCAACAAAGACCGTTGCCTGCCCCTGTACCCCTTGCAGGTCGCTCACCAAGACCTCGCTCAGCGCGGCAAAGAGCGGGTGCCCTGGCGAGAGCAGCACCGCGTCCTGGTACTCGGCTCGCTGCTGGACGGTCTTGTCGAAGGTCAGCTTACGGTACTCTGGGGCTGGCACACCGTAGCGCCGGGCCGTGGGCAGGTGCTGGTCGCGCAGCCGCACAGGCACATGTTCGATGGTATAGAGATTATCCACGCGCTTTCGCATTGTCAGTTTCTCCCGCTCCGCAGCTCGTAGGAAAAACTTTTCAACATACTCCGGCATCAGTCGCCGCTCCTGGGAGCGCACATCGGTTCCCTTCACCCATGCCAGGTCTACCTGCGAGGTTGCCAGCGCTACTCCCGTTGCCTCTTCCAGCCGAGCCAGTTGCTCTATACTGAGCTGTGCTATCTGCCCCTCGTACTCTTCAATGCGCGCCGGGTTGATGGCAGCCTCGCGCAGCATGTCCTCCAGGCGAATCTCGTTGAGCATCAGCAGTTGCCCCACTACGTCAAACACGCGGTCGCCCAGTTGCTGCCGGATCTCCTCCAGCTTGGTGAACAGCCGCTGCAGGATAGTCCCCTCGACGGTATTGGTCGCCACAAAATTGAAGATATACACATCCGAACGCTGCCCGATACGGTGAATGCGTCCCATGCGCTGTTCCAATCGATTAGGGTTCCAGGGGATATCGTAGTTAATCATCAGGTGACAGAACTGCAGGTTGATGCCTTCCCCTGCCGCTTCCGTTGCAATACAGACCTGGGCCGCGTCATAAAAGCGCTGCGCCGCATCTCGACGCATCACGGCATTCATCCCACCGTGAATCTCGCACGTGGTGTAGCCCCACCGCTCTAAATGGCCGCGCAGGTAATCAAGCGTATCGCGGTGCTCGGTGAAGATCAGCAGCTTGCCGCGCCCATCCGTCAGCTCATGGAAGTGCGCCCCTTCCAGGGATTCCCGCAGCGCCTTCAACTTCGACTCCTCGCCCACCTTCATCACATTCTCCGCTTCGCGCACGAGGCCTTCTAACGCCTGCACCTCCTGGCGCAGCTGATCCACGCGCTGCGCGACCGGAAAGGACTCCAGCGCCTCATCCTGTTGCTCGTCTAGGTCGCCTTCCTCAGACTCTTCGTCCTCAAAGCCGCTTGCGGCCAGTAAGCGGTACTTGTGCAGCACCTTCTCGTGCTCACTTGCAGGCAGGCGCTCCAGTTCCTGCAAGATAGCCCGAAAGTGACCTGCGCGGCGCTCCAGCGAACGGTAGATGGCATGCAGGCTGCTGGCGAGACGGCGTTGCAGCACCGTGCGTGCTAGCGCCACGCTGTGACGCCGTGCGCTCCCCTGCTGATAGGGCAGAAAGCGATTGATATATTCGGTCACATGATCGTAGAGTCTCTTCTCAGGCCATGTCAGTGTGAAAGGCACTGTGCTGGCATGTCGCCGCGTGAACAGAGGGTTGCCATCGCGGTCACGCAGTTCCTCCTTAATACGCCGCAGAAACCACTGGTCACGCCCGCCATCGCGGTCATCCTCCAACAGGGTTCGATCCAGTTGCAGTCCATCATAGCGCGGGTCTGGAAACTGGTCCACGTCGAGCAGGCGCAGGAAATGTGCAAACTGGCTGGGGTCACCACTGTGTGGTGTCGCTGTGAGGAGTAGAATACGCTCAGCGCTGGCCGAAAGACGCTCTGCAAGCTGGTACCGCCGCGTCTTGGCTACCTTCTCACCCTGAGTGCGCGCCGAACACTTATGTGCCTCGTCGATAATTACCAGGTCCCACGGCACCTGCTCCAGGCTCTGCATCACGTGTTCTTGCTTGGCGAAATCCAGCGAGGTAATGCATTGTCGGTGGCGTTCCCAGATGTTACCAGCCAGCCGATTGCCCACCATGTCGGAATTGACTACTTCAAAGGTCTCATCGAATTTGCTATATAATTCATCCTGCCACTGGATGGTCAGCGGCGCTGGCGTCAGGATCAGCACATAGCTGATCGCTCCGCGCAACTTCAGTTCCTTCAGCAACAATCCCGCCATGATCGTCTTTCCTGCCCCAGGATCATCCGCCAGCAGAAAACGCAGTCGCGCCTGCGGAAGCATGCGCTCATAGACAGCCTGCAACTGGTGCGGCAGCGCCTGTACGCCCGATAGCGAAACAGCAAAAAAGGGGTCAAAGCTATATGCCAACCGGATACGTGCCGCTTCGATCAACAGGAAAAAGTCCTGCGGGTTTGCCAGCGCACCACCAGCGCTCTCGAGTACCGCCTGCTCAAGCCCTGCCGATAGTTCCGTTGCCTGCACGATCACCTGCTCGGTTCGCCCATCGCGCGTGCGCACTACCAAACTCACCAGGTCATCAAAAGCTTGCGCCTCCTCGATATACACTGGCTCACTGAACTCAGACAGGCGCACCTGGTGGCGCAAAGCGCTGCTCACCAGAGCCTGAATATCAAGCGGTGGGTCTACGGGCATCCTCTACTCCTCCACGTTGTCTTCGCTTTTAACCACACTATTCGTATGGCGATAAATATAGAAAGAAGAGCTACGCTACCCATGTAGTAGG
>WNGK01005701.1_pt1 | contig 28173 bp, 20 predicted proteins | sample 5400601 | NCBI WGS metagenome assembly WNGK01 (sample SAMN13153376, study PRJNA577476) | soil metagenome | isolation source: 60 cm soil or saprolite under Garry oak tree replicate 1 | place: USA:California | collected 2016-06-15
ACTCCTACGAGTACCATACGGCATCTCACCTGCATGAAGAGGTCTTTCGGCAGGACCTGTATCAACTTTTCTCGGACAAACGCTTCGTGAGAAGTGCTGACAGTGTAGAACTAAGAGGGGTGCAGGGCGACCTGACGACAGATGTAGATGCCCTCATTTTTGATCGCAAGACAGGAGTGCTGGCCCTGTTTGAACTCAAGTCTCAGGACCTCTTCGCCTATTCGCCCCAGGAGCGGAGAAGGCAGCGGGACTACTTTTATAACGCGGGTAAACAGGTGTTGGCCTGTGTGCAATGGTTGAGTCGCAATGGGGCCAATGCATTGCTCGCGCGTCTGGATCCAAAGCTCGTGAAGCGTTTGAAGGTGCAGAAAACGTATATTTTTGTGCTTGGACGCTATCTCGCACATTTTTTTGATGGACCAGAGTTTGACCGACGTGCTGCATGGGGAACGTGGCCCCAGGTGTTACGGTTGGTGAATGAAGTGTCCTTTGGTGCTGAAGATGCTAATCCAATTCAGTCGTTATACAACAAACTGATGAAGGATACTCCGCTGACTCCGTCCAGTCCAGTCCTTGATGTGCAGGAGATAACGATAGGAGAGAGCAAAGTGTACGTCTATCCTGATTTTAAGACGTATAAAAATCGAGTTGGATAGATTGAAGGAGGAGAGGAGCGGCATGACCGATGACAGTCTGTTGGCAAAGCGCACAATATACAATAGTTTGTTGGGATTTAGTACCCGGAATTGAGAAAGAAACATGGCATTGAGTGATCAAACCCTGGTTTGTCGAGACTGCAACGAGGAATTTGTATTTACAGCAGGCGAACAGGAATTTTACGAGAGTCACAGGCTGACAAACACTCCAAGCCGCTGTCCATCGTGTCGCGCTGCACGCAAAGGTCAGGGCGGGTATGGCGGTTCCCGCGAACCACGCCAGATGTATACTACAACGTGTTCTAGCTGTGGCAATGAGGCCAAGGTGCCCTTCCAACCACGGGGGGACAAGCCTGTTTATTGCAGCGATTGCTACCAGACTCAAAATGCTGGAAGATCTAGTGATCGTAGATCGCGCTGGTAGTCTATGAGTGAGGTCAGAGTTAATCCCGGTGACTCCTTTGAGCTTGCCCTCAAGAAGTTTAACCGCAAAGTGCAACAAGACGGCATTCTCTCCGAGGCGCGCCGTCGCGCTCATTACGAAAGTCCGCAGGCGCGCCGCAAGCGCAAAGCCGCGGCCCAGCGCCGAAAGATGCGGCGAACAACACGCCAGCCATAACTGATGTGTTGTAGCCTGGCTCCTCGCAAAGATATTTTAATGGCGTGGCGGCATTGACAGTTCGCGAACTGTCAATGCCGCTAATCTTTTTCCTGTAACTTTTTGTAGCAATCGAACGTTTGATTTTTGGTATCAAAAACAGCGAGTAACGTCGCCTTTGCTGATCCCATTTTCCCCAGAATTGCTGAGTAAAGGCCGTACATGGTTCAGCTTATGAGGCTTTTGATCTTTTTTCTATATATAATGGAAAAGCTTCTGAGGAAAGGAAAGAGAGAGACACAATCAAAATACGAAAGAGGACCCGGACTCTATGGTTACAAAGACAAGCTTCGATCCATTACAGAAGCTCTCTGTTGCATTCAGGCGCAAGGGTCATATTACGCCTCGCTGGCTCAACATGTTCATGTATGTCATCTTTGGAGGAATGCTGGCCAGCCTGTTATTGCTCGGCGCAGTTCTTCCTCTGAGAGGGCTCAATTATTCAGATGCGCTGCTGACACGGCTTGGCTCCTGGCCTATCATGCTTACTCGTCTTCTTTTCAAGCAGGCGTCCGTTATTTCCCCTCTACCCCCTAGCCACCATATATTAACTTCCTTGATCCTTGCTACGGGCTGGGAGGACGCAGAGCTACTCTTCACTGCCTTCTGCATCGTATTTCTATGGTATCTGCTGGCGCTGCGCTATCTGCCGCGGCACATCTCTTTTCGCTATATACTGCTCTCTACACTGCTGCTTGGCACGATATGTGCGCTCATTCCTGTGGTCACTTCGACAGACCTTTTTTCGTATATTGCTTACGCGCGCATAGGTGTGATCTACCACCTAAATCCATTGACGACGAACCCGATAGCAATTCGCATTGATCCTATCTATCCTCACGTCTATTGGGAACGTCAACCTTCGATCTATGGGCCGACATGGATCATTTTCACCTGCCTCTTGCAGTGGCTCATGCTTGCCTTGCATTTTCACGGTGTCTTCTCGATGGTGCTGGGTCTGCGCGCCGTTGGACTCACCATGCACCTGGCATCTACGTGGCTGATCTACTTTATCAGTGGGCGCTTACAAATACCCGGCATTGTTCTCTCGCCCGAAAGAAGACTGCGAGTGGTGCTGGCCTTTGCCTGGAATCCGCTGCTCCTTTTAGAAGCGTGTATGAACGCCCACAACGATACGACTCTGTTGTTCCTGCTGCTGCTCTCGCTCTGGCTCCTGGTAGGAAGGCAAGTGACTGTACGCACGTCTGTAGGGGCAATGCTGATATTGGCAGTGGCAACCTGCCTCAAAGTGAATGTGGCTCTGCTCATTCCCGGGGTGCTGCTTTTCATGTGGAATCAACAACCCGGCGGGCAGCGTTTCCGTTTCGTGTCTCTCGTTGTGGCCAGCGCGACCTATGTGGGCGTGATTATCGCTTGCTACGCGCCGTTCTGGCAGGGTGGAGCGATTCTCGCTGCCGTGAGGGTCAATCCCGGGACCCATCGCAATATCAATACGCTGGCCGATTTCCTGAGCCGTTTCTATAACAGCGTGGCACATACACCGGGTTACCTTGCTTCTCCATCCTCCGTCACGTCCTCGCCTCCTCAGCAGGTGGCGCATATACTGAGCGTCTCCCTCTTTGTGATACTGTACGTTCTGCTCTCCTGGTGGTGGGCAACGCGTGCGCCATGGAACTTCGGCACCTTTCCTGGATTGCTGCGCTGGCTGGCACTGGTCTGGTTACTATATTGCGCTATCGGCTCACCGTGGTTCTGGCCGTGGTACACTATCACCTTCTTCGGGCTGTATGCGCTCATCGAGGCTACTGGTACGCGTGATACAGTGGCTTTCGGCCTGGTACGCCTGCCCATGGCAGTACGCCTGCTTGCGTTTAGCATGTTGAGCCTCTACTGGTTCTTTGCCGGAGCCTCCGGGTTGTTCTTTGTTCCCGGTCTCCCCGGTCTCCGCTGGGCCTACCTGTCGGGCCTGTGGGCCTGGACGTTGCCGCTGCTTGCGCTGTGGCCGCCACTGACCAACCTGCGTGGAGTCGCTGAGCCATTGCTTTACCACCTGGTAGGTGTTCTCGGCTGGGAGAAATTACGTGCGTGGTTGCGGCGATCGTATCAATCCTAAGGTAAGGTTCAATTTGAAGAAAAGTCCTTGACCGTTTGAACCGTCACCCAGTTTCACGCCTCCGCGCGAGCTTTGGGTCTGGCTCGAGAGGCAGAGAGATGCAAAGCTCGCGCTGATCCTTCGCTGCGCTCAGAGCCTGCCCTAGAGCGAAGCGAAGGGATGACAGGGCTGGATCTTTCAGGTGGTGAGGAACTGTCAAGTTCCTTTGAACCATGCCTTAACAAATTAATCCGGCCATTTTGAGCGAATTCGTGTCCGCATTTAATAGTTAATGTGCATTATCGGCCATGCCAGCAGGCCGATCAATCGGCTGTGGGCGCGATAAATCGGCCCCTACAGTTTACCTACAACTTTTTCATACATCCTCATATCAGTGCTGGCTTGGAAAAACGTTGCGGGTATGATAGACTTGAACAACGTCAACATGGATGATTAGCCTTTCCGCGCCTTTCGTCCCCCTGGCTTCTAGCGCTGGGGTACTTCACTATATTGGAGTATATCTATATGCCCATTCCTGCTTTTCGTGTAGCAACATTTGGTACGACGATTTTTACCGAGATCAATACGCTGGCGCAGCAGTACGGCGCGCTGAACCTGGGGCAGGGAAAGCCTGATTTTGACACACCGCCGGATATTGTTGAGCAGCTAGTGCAGGCATTGCGGTCCGGCCAGTATAACCAGTACGCTCCTGGGCCTGGCACCTCATCTTTGCGCGAGGCGATCGCCGATCACACGTCACGTTTCTACAACCTGGAGATCGACGCTGCGAACGGCGTGGTCGTCACTGCTGGCGCGACCGAGGGTATTTTATCCGCCATACTGGGGCTGGTTGACCCGGGCGACGAGGTGATTGTCATCGAGCCGTTCTACGATTCGTACGTGCCCAATATCTTGATGGCGGGCGCTGTGCCGGTCTATGTGCCACTGCATCCCCCCGACTGGACATTTGATCCTGATGAGTTGCGCGCGGCCTTTAGCGAAAAAACGCGCGCGCTGATCTTGAATACGCCGCAGAACCCGACTGGCCGCGTGTTTACGCGCAAGGAATTGATGCTGATCGCTAAGCTCTGTAGCGCATACGATGCGACGGTTATCGCCGACGAGGTGTACGAGCACCTGACCTTTGGGGATGCGCGGCATATCCCAATTGCGACGCTGCCGGATATGTTCGAACGCACGGTCACGGTGAGCAGCGCGGGAAAATTATTCAGCGCCACCGGCTGGAAGGTCGGGTGGGTCTATGGACACCCCGACCTGGTAGCAGGGGTGGGGCGCGCCCATCAATTCGTGACCTTTGCGGTCCATCATCCCACGCAAGAGGCGGTCGCGTACGCGCTTAATCTTCCAGATGCGTACTACGAAGGTTTTCGCTCGATGTATGAAACAAAGCGCCGGTTGATGATGTCCGCTCTCGATGGCAGCGGGTTGAAGTACCAGGCTCCGGAGGGAACCTACTTTATTATGGCCGATTACTCGGATGTGTTTGACGGTACGCCGATGGAATTTACACGCTACCTGATCAAAGAAATTGGCGTTGCATGTGTCCCGCCAGAGACATTGTACGGCCGGGAGCACGCACATATCGGGCGCGGTTATGTGCGTTTCGCCTTCTGCAAAGGCGATGATGTGTTAAGGCAGGTGAAAGAGCGGCTGGCGAGATTGAGGAAAATTTGAGCACATTTTTGAAAGGGAACTATTGTGAAAGCCATCAAGCTGTGCCGGATACAACAAGAGTGGATGCAGGAACGTATGTAACAAAGAAACGTAGGTGATAAGAGGAAAAGCAGCAAAAAGAGAAGCGCTGAGGAGCGCCAGAAGAAGGAGGAAGGCTATGCAGATGCAGGAGCCGGAGCAGTGGCAGCAATCCGGGCAGGCAAGCCAGGAGGATGACGAGTATCGTGCTGGCTATGCAGAGAATGCTCAATTTGCAGGGGGATTTGAGTCGGAGCAGCAGCAGAAGATTTATCCGCAAGAGGAGCGATGGCTGAACGGTACCGCTTTTAGTATTTTCGCCATTATCCTTTCTTCGATCGGCTTTTTTCTCGCGGTTGCAGGGATTGTCGGGTCGTCGATCGTCCTGGAATACGTGAATGGGCAGCAAGCGATCCTGGCGGGAGGCGTGATCGGACTGGTAAGTTCCATTTTAGGTGTGCTCGTGTGTATTGGCATTTTTGTCATTGCCGTTGTTACCCTGGCGCTGCGGGTAAGGAGTGTTCGCAGGCGGATGAGAGTCAAGTTTTAGACAGCTCTGAAAAACGATGTATTGGCTCTTTGGTGCCAAGTGCCGATCATCTTGTACTCCGGCTCGTAGCATCCTCCTTCACCGCTTGCGGATACGCTTCAGCAGAGCTTGTGCTTTATTCCTGCTTGACATATACTAGGGGGAGAGCGAATCAGTGGACAGAATGTCCCTTCTGTACATTTACTAGACAATGTATTTAGGAGGTGTCTAACACCAAACGTTTCCATGCCAGTCTGGGCTCACTGCCGCCTACTGAGTGTTTGCAGAGGCCTGTAGCTTAGCTAATCTCTGCTCTGACATTAGTCTGGTTGGAGGAGTTCACTCCAAGTCTTCCTGCCCGTGAGAGCACTCGGGGCACCCCAACAACAGGTGACCGGGTGAACCACAAAGGAGGCATACTATGCCAACACAAAGAGACACTGGTCAATCGATCCACTTGCTCCTGCTGGGAGCCACCGTCGGCATGGTCGGTGGGATCCTGATGGCGTTGTTTACCATGCTCGCCACCGCCACCTACCTGCAAATGGGCTTCTTCACGCCGCTGTACGCCATCGCGGCCCCGCTCATCGGACAGCAACCATTAATGACCTCCCTGAAGCAAGGCGGCTTCTACTTTGCCCTCGGTCCGGCGCTCCTAGGGCTGGTGGTCCACCTGCTATGGGCGGCGTTCTGGGGCCTGATCTTTGGCCTGCTTGCACATAGACTGCACCTAACTGGCGGCGTGTCCATCATCAGCGGGTTGGTCTACGGCATGCTTGTTATGCTGGTCATGATCTTCATCGTGGTGCCCATCGTGGGGGCTCCCAATCTCTTGAAGCTGCTGGGCTCGTTCGTGTTTACCATCTCCAATGCGCTGTTCTATGGACTGCCTCTGGGGTTGTGGCCGGTGGCGCAGCCGCAACTCTTCACTGCTCTTCCCGCCCGACAAGCGGTCTAGGGATTGCAGCCACTGTTTGGACAGGCCAAACGATTGGGGACAAGCGTCATAGCAGACACAAGGGTATTATCAACTTAAAAGTAGCTAATCTTTGTGCTATTTATAATCCTACAGGCTCTTCATTGTTAATACGTCATCAGGGTTTCACGCTTGCGCGAAATGACGCATCTAGATGACGATAGAGTCCTGTGCTTCCTTTGTCAGTGACCAATCTGCCATGGACGTCCATGAGATTGGTAAACAACCTGGGATGGTTTCTCCTCTTCTGACACGGGGTATTCTCGCTTGATAACTTCGGGTTCAATGGCACTCTTTTCAGCCCTATACATCTTCTGGGCCAGGGCTGGTGGGGTTTTGACCAGGCCGGGAGTGGTGTACACTCTCCTGGCTACTGCCTGGCACTTTGGGCAGATCATCGGTACACTCGCTTCATTAAATGGACGCCAGCACTCAAACGGGCCACAGTTCTCGCAACAAAATTCGTAGCGTGGCATAATTATCCTCCCATATGGTGACCAACATAGGAATGATACCCCTCTTTGAAACTTTCGACAAGAAAAGTATAATCTTTTCGATCGATAGATGCAAAGCGAATTTACTATGGATATGGCACGGTTCAAACGCGCTTGACAGTTTGAACAGTCCCAAAATCAATTTCTTACCGCGTCAGAAGCGGTTCGGACAGCTATCAAGCTCTATGAAACTGTCAAGGGCATTTGAACCTTGCCTAAGATTAAAATCTACAGATTCTGCCCTTGACAAAAGAAATTTTGTGGATTAATATGAAACTATAACCATATAAATAATGTAAGCACATGTGTAAATAATAGATGTGTTTTTCAGGGTTCAGGCTTGGTACTCCTTGTATGATTTGCTCTTCCGTGTAGAGGAAAAGGCTGCACCAGTGCATGATACGGATATTCAAGGCCCCAAATGCATCTCATCATGCCCCTCCTTTTCCATCTTACATGTAAGTCTTCTCTCTGTGGCAACGGTATACTGTTGTAGTATTTATAAAATTGTAGTGTCCTCTTTTATAGGTCTTGACTTGCGAGTCGTCTTCAAGCACAAGAGAAGGGAAACTTATCATGACTACTATGGCAGTGGGTCACCAGACCCTGTTTAAGGTGGACCTCTCCAAGCCCTGGAGCCAGCAACAGGTGCTTGGGCACAATCGCTGGCATCCAGACATTCCTGCCGTCGCTTCAGTGAGTCCGGGAACGACCTTCCGCATGGAATGCAAAGACTGGACTGACGGTCAGATTCAGAACGACGACAGTGCTAACGATGTTCGTGATATTGATCTCTCGATTCCTCACGTACTCAGTGGGCCGATTGCAGTCGATGGTGCGGAACCAGGAGATGTCCTCGTTGTTGATATTCTCGATTTAGGGCCATTCCCCGGGCCGAACACAGAATGGGGGTATACCGGGATTTTTGCCAAGACCAATGGTGGCGGCTTCCTGACAGATCGTTTCCCCAATGCCCACAAAGCTATCTGGGATCTTAGTGGGGTCTTTGCAACATCCCGCCACCTACCTGACGTCAGATTTGTCGGTATTCCACATCCCGGTTTAATCGGCTGTGCTCCATCCCAGGACCTCCTCGCCAAGTGGAATAAACGCGAGGCGGATCTGATTGCCACCGATCCCAATCGTGTCCCGCCATTAGCTTTGGCACCGCTTGAGCACAATGCGGTCATGGGTTCGTTACAGGGTGAGTCCTACAAGCGCTCTGCTCAGGAAGGGGCTCGCACCGTACCTCCACGTGAGCATGGAGGGAACTGTGATATCAAGAATCTGACTCGTGGTTCTCGCGTCTATTTCCCTGTCTATGTCAAGGGCGCAAACCTGTCTATGGGCGACCTTCACTTCTCGCAGGGAGATGGCGAGATTACCTTCTGTGGGGCCATCGAGATGGCAGGTTTTATCGATCTCCACGTCGATGTCATCAAGGATGGCGTCAATAAGTATAAGATGACCAATCCCATTTTCAGGACCAGCCCGCTCGAGCCACGCTACACCAACTTCCTTGTCTTCGAAGGCATCTCCGTTGATGAACAAGGCAAGCAGCATTACATGGACGCCCACATTGCCTACAAGAATGCCTGTATGAATGCTATCGAGTATCTCCAGACATGTGGATACACAGCAGAGCAGGCATACATGATTCTCGGAGCGGCTCCGGTAGAGGGAAGAGTCAGCGGTATTGTCGATATCCCGAATGCCTGCTGCACCATCTATCTCCCGACAGAGATATTCCAGCGTGATGTGGAACCCATGAGGTATTCTGTTTCACGCCAAACCCAGGTTGCAACTACCCGTTAAAAGAAAGAACAGGCCATTCGTCTTAACGTTTTTTGTGTACCCCGGATGCGGTCTTCGACTGCACCCGGGTGTAGAGAAGAGAAATGTGGGGAAGTTACCTCTGGAGGAGGGAAAGATCATGGCTCTTTCGGCTACTTTGGAACGCCTCGCCTCTCCCTGGGAACGTTTAGCCCAAAGAAATCCCCTTGTTGGCTTTGTGGATACGCTCCTGCGTGGGTGTGGACAGGTGATGTTCCAAAATAACCCCTTGACCGGCTTATTATTCCTCGTCGCTGCGCTGGGACGCTCTACTCGTTGTGTATATTGTTCTCGCGGCCATTTTGAGCGCTGTGGTCATGATGGCCCTCGTCAACCTCATGGGCAGTCGGGATATGCCTGCGCTCACTGCGCCGTTTGTTTTAACCGCCTGGCTGTTTCTCTTTGCAGTATTCCTGTTCTCCTACGTGCATCCTTCGGTCTTGATACAGCCTGGGCTCCCTAATCCTAGAGCTGCTGTCCTGACCGACCTCAGACCACTTCCAACGAATCTCACGGGTGCGGGTCTCACCGCCCTCAACCTGACTGAAGCTTTCTTCCGTGGGATCGGAGAGGTCTTCTTTCAGGACAATTTAGCGACAGGGATCATCTTCTTCATTGCCATTCTGGTGAATTCTCGCATCTCAGCTCTCTTTGCTGCCCTGGGCTCAATTGTAGGGTTGCTAGCCGCCCTCTTCCTCTTTGGCGGGAATGGCTTCTGGGTCTATCACGGTCTGTATGGCTTCAATGCCGTTCTAAGCGCCATCGCCGTTGGTGGCATTTTCTATGTGCTCACCTGGGAGTCGGCGCTGTATGCTCTGATCTGCGCCTTGATCAGTACAGTTGTCATGGCATCGATTAGCGTCTTGCTCTCACCTCTGGGCATGCCAGCGCTTACTGCTCCCTTCGTGCTTAGCGCCTGGCTGTTCATTTTACCAAAGGATGGCTTCCATATCCTCCATCCAGTCGCGCTAGCGGAGGTGACAAACCCTGAGCAAATTCGACGTACTTTCTTGGAAAGGGAACACCCTTCTGCTGGAACGGGTGATAAAGTTCAATCGGCGTCGTGATGATGTATGCTGGCAGATCAGAGCGTCGGTTTGAAGACCATCAACACCAAGATGAGCAGCACTAGCACTGCTAAAGTGATACCTACTACTGTCCCACGAGTAGCAAGGGTACGATAGGCTTCGCTCTCGGGGCCTGATTTGGCCAGCACGCGTATTTGACGGCTGAGGGTGGGCGTATAGATCCCGTATCCCAGCACAATTGCTACAAACCAGAGCACAAGCGCCGAGAGCAGCCAGAAGGTGGTTAGCGCGTAGCCAGCCAGGAAGGCCATGGTCAGCCCCGAGACCAGCAGCAGCAGGTACGCCGGATTGGCGAAGTAATCATCCAGGATTTTTACGCCACGCAAGGCGAAGTCCAGGTGTTCTGGATGGCGCTGGGCACGGGTAATCCAGATTGCATAGGTGGCGTTGAAGCCGAAGGCGATAATGGCCAGCAAGATGTGGATGAATTTGACGGTGGTGAAGAGCCAGAACATTGAGATCTCCTTTCTTTCTCACTAGGGTTTCCATTGCTAAGTAACAAAATGAACGACTACAAGTAACGAAACGCCGTTAATTTGAGCGCAACAGAAGAACTCTACTGCCGGCGTAAGCCTTCGCATTCCATCTGCCACGCGGTCTCCATCGTGCGCTGTATACGTGTTGCGTAGAACGCCGGCAGGCTGATCGCGAGGGAGACCATGCCATGCACCTGGGCCCAGAGGACGTCGCTGTAGTTTTCGGCATCACCTGGCCGCAGGACTCCTGCATCGATGGCCTGTTGCAGGGCCTGCTGCAGCACCAGAAAGGTGGCGAGGCGCGGCTGATCCGCACCCTCCGGCTGATGTGTCAAGAAATCAGCACGTTGCATAAACATGAGTTGATAGTACTCGGGGTTCTGCAAACCAAAGGCAACATAGGCCCGACCGAGTGCGATGATCCGCTCCCAGGGGTCCGCGGTACTGGCTGCCGCTGCTACAAGCTGTTGGCCGAATCGTTTAAACCCTTCATCCACCACGGTAAAGAGCAGGTCGTCCTTATCACGGAAGTACAGATAAATCGTCGTCGGAGAGTAGCCAATGCGCTCAGCCACCTTGCGCAACGAGAAATGATCATATCCCTGCTCAAGGAACAACTCTGCCGCCGTCGTCAGTATGGCTTGACGGAGCTCTTGCTTCTCCTGGTCCTGCCGGTGGCGGATCGCCTGGCGCAGACGTTCGGCCTGGGTGACGGTTGTTCTTTTCTTCGTAATAGCGCTCCTTTAGTTAACGCCGTTATTTTAACAGGTAAACGCGTTTTTGTCAATGGGGTCTCATCTGGTGATTCCCCAGAAGTCCGCACGAGATCCTTCGCTGCGCTCAGGATGACATGCAGGACACCGCTCAGGATGACAGCTAGGACACCGCTCACGAGGTAGGGAAGTCATACACCTCTCACGGGAAGTTTTCTCTCCAAGGGTCTCGTTTCAGGAACAGGTCAAAGGGCTCGTCTTTTCGGAAAATGTCTGATATACTTAATTCTGAAAGCTTGGTTTGAAGGAGGATCCCTTGCTTACCATCGTTTATGTGCTCATTATTCTCGTCCTCATTCTCGTGCTCTTCACCGCTATAGGAGGCTGGATTGGCTCAGGGAGACTCCTGCTCGTCACCGAGGTTTGGTATATGGTCACACTGGGTGTCATCGTGGTCACAGAGGATACGGTAACGCTCCCGCGCAAGGTAGAGACGACCTATGATGGCACCTATGGCGTTACCTGGCAGAATGACTACGCGGTCCTCGGCGAGATCGTAGCCAGTGATACCCAGACGGTGACGCGCCGGATGATCAAAACGACACAGCCGCTGTCTACTGGCTTGCTCGTGACCTGGAACATTTTCGTCTACCACGGTGATCCTGAACGCGCGCTGGGCCTGGCATATGATGATGTGCGTATCCCGAGCCAGTTGGGACCACTGCCGGCCTGGCTCGTGCCAGGACAGCGCACGACCTGGGTTCTCCTCGTACATGGTTTCCACGCCTCACGAGAGGAGGGGCTGCGCGTCCTCCCCACGCTGGCACAGATGGGCTTTCCTACGCTGCTACTGACCTATCGCAACGACGCTGGGGCGCCGAGGAGTCCCGATCACCTCTATCACCTTGGAGACACGGAATGGCAGGATATCGAGGCCGGGGTGCGCTACGCGTTGTCTCATGGTGCGCAGGATGTCGTGCTGTATGGCTGGTCCATGGGGGGCTTCATGGTCGAGACCTTCCTGCGTCGCTCGTCCTACGTTGCACAGACACGGGCCGTTGTTCTCGACGCACCAATACTTGATTGGCACAAGGCAATAGATACGCAGATGCATAAGCTTCACTTCCCGCACTGGTTTACCTATGTGGTCGAGTGGTTCGCTTCGTGGCGCTTGGGTATCAATTTCGCGGCGCTCAATTACGAGCGCCCGCCACGCGACAGAATCACGCCCACCCTGCTCTTTCATGGCACCGCTGATGGCATGGTTCCCGTTGAATCGAGTGATACCTTTGCGCAAGCCCTCCCCGGTCTCGTCACTTACCTGCGTGTGAACGGTGCAGATCACACCCAGGCCTGGAATGTTGACCCGCAAGCCTACGAGGACGCGCTTAAAGCATTCCTTGAGCGGGTAAGTGGGCCGGATTCTCGTGGTAGTTGGATACCCGATAGCTGATCAGGCGAACGGTTGGTTCCAGCGTTCACGGTGAGCGACTTCACCCAAAGGCTTCCGCCTCTTCCGACCCTTGCCGAGAGCTGCAACCGGGTAGCCAAAAGGAAGGATGGCCAGGATCTCGATCTCCTGGGGAATACCCAGTACGGGATTAACATGCTTGAGATTATCGAAGCCTGTCCAGTTTGAGCCGACGCCTTGTGACCAGGCGGTCAGGATCATGGATTGAATGGCTCGACTCACATCGGAGACCGCATGTGGGCTGTGCTCCATGCCAACCACAATTGCCAGGGGGGCCTGCGCGATATAGCGACCTGTCTGGACGAGTGCGCCAAGTTGGCGCAGCATCTCCTTGTCCTCTACGACGATGAAATGCCAGGGTTGCCGGTTATTACTACTTGCAGTCAAGTGTCCGGCTTCGACGATTTGATGGACAAGTGGTTCAGGAACCGGCTTATCTTGATATTGGCGGACCGCCAGGACTGTGCGAACGGCATCAAATACCTCCATGATGGACCTCTCTTTCTCAGTCTCAATGTTACGTTGCTGCTCCTCTGGAAAATCAGTCGTCGTGCTCTCCCGCTACCACATCTGCACGTCATGGAAGCGATTGGGGTAACTCGACGATGTTGATCCAATATGGCTTTAGCATATCACTTTTTGCATAAGAGAGGGTGCAAGATAAGCGGCTTCCGAAGGGATATCACAAAAAACCTACCTGTGTAAATGGGGACGCCCCAGAGACGCTGGCATCATTGCGGTAAGTGGTGTTAGTCACACCGTGGTCAGTGAAACCGCTGGCAACTGGCATGACGTGTATGTGTCGGAACTGTAAACGCTTTCAAGTGTCGGTTCGTGCCATTACTACGTGGTAAGACCACAAGAGATGATGGAAGGGAGAGCAGCGCGACCGATCTGGCTCCGTTGTACCGCTTCGCGCGAGAATTCATTAGGTAAGATAGACATTTGGAGAGAAGGCCTGTCATTCCTTCGCTTCTCTCAGGGCAGGCGTCTTCGCGCGAGCTTTGGATCTGGGCGGCGGTCTCGCCAGATCCTTCGCTGCGCTCAGGATGACAGTCTGTAGCGACAGTGAGGCTGTCGATTGGTATAGGGGTCTCGCCAGATCCTTCGCTGCGCTCAGGATGACAGGGCGGACCCCTCTCAAGCCCGCTCACGGGAAGCCTTCTCTCCAAATGTCTGTGCGTAAGAGCCAGCCTTTGACAAACCCCCTCCTGAGTAGTTATATATAATATATTCAGTGTAGTGAATCCGTACCATGAGAGGTGTCCCCATTCAGGCTCAATGAAGAGTGGCACATCTCCCTGCAAACTGAGGAGGGTAGTCTCATGTCGCTTAAGACCAAAGCAGATGCTCTTTTACGGATGGCCACAGAGTCAGGTGATGTTCCTGGAGTGGTAGCCGTTGCTACCGATCGAAACGGACCAATCTACGAGGGTGGTTTCGGCTCGCGTGTTCTGGGCGAGCCGGCCGAGATGACTCCTGATACCGTCGTGTGGATTGCCTCGATGACCAAGGCACTGACCGGCACGGCTGCCATGCAACTGGTCGAGCAGGGCAAACTCGCACTCGACATGCCGGCGGGCAGCGTAATTCCGGAACTGGGTGAGGCTGTGGTGCTCGAAGGGTTCGACGCCGACGGTCAGCCGCGTACCCGAGCACCAAAGCGGGCAATCACGCTGCGCCACCTGCTCACACACACGGCTGGCTTCGCCTACGAGTTCTGGAACGCGGACGTCGTACGCTATCAGCAGGTCAATGGCCTGCCTCCTATCATCAGTTGCCAGAATGCGGCACTGGCATTGCCGCTGCACTTCGATCCTGGTGATCGCTGGGAATACGGCGTCAATATCGATTGGGTCGGCAAAATAGTGGAGGCTGTCAGCGGCGAGAAGCTGGGTACCTATCTCTCCGAAAATGTGTTCGGACCGCTAGGAATGAACGACACGGCCTTCCGCATCACACCGGCCATGCGGCAACGGCTGGCCAAGATCCATCAGCGTGGCGATGACGGGGCACTCGTTCCCACCGATCTCGAAATTCCCCAAGACCCGGAGTTCGAGATGGGCGGGGGCGGCTTATACGCCACTGCGGGCGACTATCTGAAGTTCGTCCGCATGATACTCAACCACGGCAGTGCCGGTTCAGAGCAGGTGTTGAAGCCTGAGACCGTCGAGCTCATGTCGCGCAACGCCATGGGTGATTGTAAGGTGACCATGTTACCTACCACGTCCCCAGCGGTTTCCAACGACGCGGAATTCTTCCCTGGCATGCCGAAAGGATGGGGGCTGACCTTCATGATCAACAACGAACAGGCCCCCACCGGTCGCTCAGCAGGCAGCCTGGCCTGGGCTGGTCTTGCCAACACGTATTATTGGATCGACCTAACACGCGGCCTCGGCGGCGTATACGCCACGCAGATCTTTCCCTTCGCCGATTACAAGGCGCTGCCACTGTTCTTTGAATTCGAGAAGACCATATATCAAGGCTGATCGCCGTACCATCTCGATAGTCTCTGCCACTGTTCGCCAAATTGACCACGTCGCGAAAGTCCCGACTTTCGCGGCGTCGCGGTGATGAGGAAACGATTTTATCATGCGCAACTCAAAAAAAGATGTATTTCTATTGACGAACAGGAGATAATACATTTGTGAACTACCGCTGGGCTAAAGACTCAGCGGCTTCTTGGGAAGCCTAAGTTCACCAGACTCAGCCGCAGAAATGCGAGCGACGTTAGATGGGTCATGACACCTGCGGTTGACGCATCAGACCGCTGCTCTGTCGCTTGGAGTTAAGTAGATCTGGGGAAAGGGTCGGTTCTTTAGGCGCAAAAAGCCTTTCTAACAGTGTCGAGATGAGGCCGGATTCCCTGCATGGTCACAGTGCATGGATACGCATCACCTGCGCAAGCAGAGCATTTTTCCGAAAGGAATGGTTTCATGAACGTCGTGTATGTGCTTTCACCAGAGAGGGCACCACTGATGCCCTGTTCGTGTGTCATTGCCCGCTTGTTACTCAAACAAGGAAAAGCCAAAGTGGTACGCCGAACCCCCTTTACGATCCAACTGCTTGCTCGGCCAGAGAACGCCTACACGCAACCATTGACACTTGGAGTGGATACAGGCAGTTCCGTGATGGGTTCGGCGGTGGCTGATGAAAATGGGAATGTTCTCTATCTCTCTGAGGTGGAAATCCGCAATGATATTGCCCAGACGATGAAAGAACGAGCGGCCTCTCGTCGTCATCGTCGCCACCGAAAAACCCGCTACCGCAAAGCTCGCTGGTTGAACCGAAAGAACTCGACCAGAACAGGGCGATTTTCACCCACCATGACGAGCAAAATCGACGCACATCTGCGAGAAATCCGCTTTGTGCAGTGGGTATTGCCTATCACATCCATTGTGCTTGAAACGGGAACCTTTGATCCCCAGGCATTGAAAAATCCAGAGGTGTTGCAGAACAAGTGGCTGTATCAAAAAGGGATCAACTACGGCTACGCCAATACCAAAGCCTATGTGCTCACACGAGATGGCTACACCTGTCAACACTGTAAGGGAAAATCGAAGGATCACCGTTTGGAAGTTCACCATCTCGTTTTTCGCAGCGAACACGGAAGCGATGGGGAAGCGAATCTCTTGACCCTTTGCAAAACCTGCCATGATGGCCTGCATGCTGGCACAGTCACACTCAAGCAGAGAGGGAAGAGAAAAGGAAATCTGCTTCATGCTACCCAGATGAACAGCATTCGTACCCAACTGCTCCAACGGGTGCAAGCAGAGGAAACGTGGGGCTTTGTGACCAAAGAACATCGCCTCCTTGCAGGGCTTCCAAAAGAACATATCTTTGATGCGGCAATGATTGCGACACGAGGAACAAAGCCCGTTTTCCAAACAAGCAGCGTTCTCAGGAAGAAATGCGTTCCCGATGGGGATTATCAACAGACGAAAGGCGTTCGCAGCGAACAACGCATACCTACAGGTAAAATCTCCGGCTTCCGTAAGTTTGGTAAGGTTCGCTATCTCGGTCACGAATACTTCATCAAGGGCCGAATGGCAACGGGATATGCGATCCTGATGGATATTTCTGGGAACAAACTGGCTTTGAAACCCATACCCAAGTTTGAGAAAATGAAGAGAGTGAGCGCCCGTTCATCATGGATTCTTCATCAAAGAACCATTCCCAGTTTCTCATCCTCTCTCACCTGATTTTTGTGTGCAAGTGCAGGAAGAAGCTATAAGGCAGATTTGAAACACCATTTTTGGAAAGAACCTTTTGGAGTGATGGCTACTTCTATTGGACGATTGGCAATGCCAGCCAGGAGGCCATTCGTCACTCTATTGTCAACCAAGGCTAAAAGACAGCGATTCATCCACGAGGCTGAAGACCTCGTGGTTTTCTCGCCAAGTTTCTATAAAATACACAGCTAACCTCATATTTGTTTGTATTAAGGTAGTGGTATGAATATTTTTGAGTTCCGCGACCGGCTGGTTGGTGATTATGCTTCGTATATCGAGAGCTTTATCCAGATTCGCGATCCCCACATTCACGACTTTGTTGAACGACAGTTACAGCAGGGTATGCTCTGGCCTGATCCCCTCATTCAACTCAACCCGCTGTTCGCGCCGGGCGAAACCATCGACGAACTGGTGGCGCGGGGTACGCTGCACCGTGAGTGCGCACGTATTTTTCGCAAAGACAAGACGGAGGATGAGCAGGGGCGCACGCTGCGCCTGCACAGGCACCAGTCCGAGGCGATTAGCGTGGCGCGGAGCGGGGCGAGCTATGTGCTGACCACGGGTACGGGTTCGGGGAAAAGCCTCGCTTATATCGTTCCCATCGTCGATTATGTGCTGCGCCACGGCAGCGGCAAGGGTATACAGGCTATTGTTGTCTACCCGATGAACGCGCTGGCCAATAGCCAGCTCAAGGAACTGGAAAAATTCCTGTGCCTGGGGTATCCCAACAAGAAGGGGCCGGTGACCTTTGAACGCTACACGGGGCAGGAATCGGAGGAGGAGCGAGAGCGCATTCGTGCTAACCCGCCGGATATCTTGCTCACCAATTATGTGATGCTGGAACTGATCTTGACGCGCTCGACCGACGCGGCGTTGATTGCCTCTTCAATGCTGCGTTTTCTCGTGCTGGACGAGCTGCATACCTATCGCGGTCGACAGGGAGCGGACGTGGCGCTGCTGGCGCGCCGGGTACAGGACCGCATGGGGACGAGCGGGCTGCAATATGTGGGGACATCGGCAACACTGGCGGGGGCTGGCACGTATGATGAGCGGCGCGTTGGGGTGGCGACGATGGCGTCGCGCATGTTTGGCACGGTCGTGCGGCCGGAACACGTCATTGGAGAGACGCTGACGAGAACGACGAATGGATGGGACGAGGGTGACCCGACCTTTGTGCAAGCGCTGACCGAGCGCGTGCAGGATGCCGGGTATGTGCCGCCGCGCGATTACCAGTCTTTTGTTGCTGACCCGCTCTCCACCTGGATTGAGAGCACTTTTGGGGTCAGGCAGGAGGGGGAACGCCTGGCGCGCAGCATACCCAGGAGTATCTCCCTTGAGAAAGAAGGGGCGGCCGCGGAACTGAGTCGCGTCACGAGCGTTCCCATTTTGCGTTGCATGACGGCCATTCAACAGGCGTTGCTGGCAGGCTACGAGTGCGAGCCGCATCCGGAGACGGGAGCCGCGCCCTTTGCTTTTCGCCTGCACCAGTTCATTAGCAAGGGTGATACCATTTATGCCTCGCTCGAGACGAAGCCGCACCTGACGCTGCAGCGGCAGCAGTATGTCCCGGGAGACCGTGATCGCGTGCTGCTGCCGCTGGTCTTCTGTCGCGAGTGCGGCCAGGAATATTACTGCGTGCGCTTGAAGGACGGGCAGTATCTCCCGCGCGAACTCAATGAGCAGCAGGATGACGAGGGGAAAGGCGGTTTTCTCTATTACAGCAGCGACAATCCCTGGCCGCTGGACCAGGACGCGGTTGAAGAGCGGCTGCCGGACGAATGGCTGGAGGAGACACGCGTGGGTTTTCGCGTGCGCCGCAGCCGGCGCGACGATTTGCCGCGATCCGTGCGCGTGCGGGGGGATGGTGTGGAGGGGGACGGAGAGCGGGGGGATGGTGTGGAACGGGACGAGGGCGACGCAAGCGTCCCCACCCATCATCCCAACCACCCCCGCCCCTACGGGGATTACCACTTTGTGCCTGCGCCATTTCGCTTCTGCCTCCAGTGCGGCGTCTCGTATAACTCGCGGCAGACGGATGACTTCGCCAAGCTGGCCTCGTTAAGTTCGGAGGGGCGCAGCACGGCGACCACGATTTTGAGCCTGTCGGCCATGCGCTGCCTGCGCGATACACCCATCAGGAACATGCCGCCCAAGATGCTGAGCTTTACCGACAACCGCCAGGATGCATCGCTGCAGGCGGGCCACTTCAACGACTTTATCGAGGTCGGCCTGCTGCGTTCGGCCCTGTACAGAGCCGTGCGCGACGCGGGCGAGGAGGGCTTGCGCCACGAAAACCTGACGCAGAAGGTCTTCGATGCACTTGACCTGCCGCTGGAGTTGTATGCCAGCGATCCACATGTGAAGTACCAGGCGCTGGCCGAGACCAGGCGGGCTTTGCGCAACGTGCTCGGCTACCGGCTCTACCGCGACCTCAAGCGCGGCTGGCGTATTACCTCGCCCAACCTTGAACAGGCCGGGCTGCTCAAGATAGACTACCTGTCGCTGGAGGAGGTGTGCCAGGACGAGGACGTGTGGCGCGATTGTCACGCGGCCTTGAGCAGCGCCACGCCTGAGACAAGGATGAAAGTGGGCACGGTGCTGCTGGACTTCATGCGGCGCGAACTGGCGATCAAGGTGGACTATCTCGATCAGCTCTACCAGGAGAGCTTGCAGCAGCAGAGCAGCCAGCGGCTGGTTGCTCCCTGGGCGCTGGATGAGAATGAGTCGAAGGAGTACGCGACCGTACTCTATCCCAGGCCGCGCAGTCGCGATGATTACGGCGGCAATGTCTTTCTCTCCTCGCGCGGCGGCTTTGGCCAGTACCTGAGGCGCAGAACGACCTTTGAGGCATATAGCGCGAAACAGAGGCTCGAAGACACCGATAAGATTATCGAACAACTGCTGGAGGGATTGAGCCAGGCGGGACTGGTGGAGTGCGTGGTCAAGCCGGACAACAAGCATGAGAAACCGGGCTACCAGTTGACCGCATCGTCGCTGATGTGGAAGGCTGGCGATGGGAAAGTGGCCTATCACGATCCCATTCGCGTGCCGAGGACTTCTGCGCAGGGCCAGCGCACCAACGCCTTCTTCGTGGATTTTTATGGCAGCATCGCCGCCAAACTGCAGGGACTGGAGGCGCGGGAACATACCGCCCAGGTGCCTTACCAGCTGCGCGTCGAACGCGAAGATAAGTTTCGCGAGGGCAAGTTGCCCATCCTCTACTGCTCGCCAACGATGGAGCTTGGCGTCGATATCGCCGAGTTGAATGTCGTCAATATGCGCAACATGCCGCCGACGCCGGCGAATTACGCCCAGCGCAGTGGTCGAGCCGGACGCAGCGGACAACCCGCGCTCGTCTTCTCCTACTGCTCGATCGGCAGCCCGCATGACCAGTATTTCTTTAAACGGCCCGACCAGATGGTGGCCGGGGCAGTGACTCCGCCGCGGCTCGACCTGGCGAACGAAGACCTGGTGCGGGCGCACGTCCAGGCCATCTGGCTGGCGGAGACCGGGCTCACGCTGGGACGGTCGCTCAAGGATATCCTGGAGATGAGCGGCGAGAAGCCAACACTGGCGCTGCAGGAGCACGTGCGCGCGAGCATCGAGAACAGCATACCGAAAGGCTGGACACGCGCTTCGGCCGCGAAGGTACTGGAATCGCTGCAGGACGACCTGCGTGGCTCGGACTGGTACACGGAGCACTGGCTCGACGAGGTGCTGGCGAAGGTGACGACCAGCTTTGATCGCACCTGTGATCGCTGGCGTGGCCTTTACCGCGCGGCGCAGTCACAGGCCGAGGCGCAGGACAGCGTGATCCGCGACGCCTCGCGCAGCGCCGAAGACAAGAAACAGGCCGACCGGCTCAGGGCGGAGGCGGAGTCGCAGTTGACGCTGCTCACCGATATCGAGAGCCTGGAGCAGTCCGACTTCTACAGTTATCGCTACTTTGCCAGCGAAGGCTTCCTGCCTGGCTACAATTTCCCACGACTGCCACTCTCGGCCTATATTCCAGGACGGCGCAACAAGCAGCGCGACGAATACCTGTCGCGGCCGCGCTTCCTGGCCATCTCGGAGTTTGGGCCGCGCTATCGTCTATCACGAGGGTTCGCGCTACCTGATCAACCGCGTCATACGCACGGTCGAAGAGGACGAGGACCTGCTGACGCGCGAGGCCAAGCAATGCGAGCACTGCGGCTACCTGCATCCCGTGATCACCGGCAGGGGGCTCGATCTCTGCGAGCGCTGCGGCAACAAACTGGGGCAGCCGCTGCAGCGCCTCTTCCGCCTGCAGAACGTGGCGACCAAGCGCCGCGATAAGATCAACTCAGACGAAGAGGAGCGCATGCGCCAGGGCTTCGAGATCCGCACGGCGGTGCGCTTCAGCGAACACGAGGGGCGTCCATCGTATCGCACGGGTATGGTACAGCAGGGCGAGGAGGTGCTGGCAACGCTCACCTATGGTCATGCCGCCACGCTCTGGCGTATCAACATGGGCTGGATGAGGCGCAAGGATAAGAACCAGTACGGCTTTGTGCTGGATAAAGAACGCGGTTACTGGGCGAAAAATGATGAGACGGCCGACGACCCCGATGATCCGCTCTCCCCGCGTACCGAGCGGGTCATCCCCTATGTCGAGGATCGGCGCAACTGCCTGCTGTTTCAACCAGAGTACGCGCGGCCTGCCAACGTGATGGCGTCGCTGCAGGCCATCCTCAAAAGCGCGCTGCAGGTGAAGTACCAGCTCGAGGATAACGAACTGGCGGCAGAACCACTGCCCGCTAGCAGCGACCGTCAATTGATCCTGCTCTACGAGTCAGCCGAGGGAGGCGCAGGCGTGCTGCGACGCCTGCTCGACGAGCCGTACGCGCTGGCGGAAGTGGCGCGCGAGGGGCTGCGTCTCTGTCATTTCGATCCTGAGACAGGTACGGACTTACGCCGCGCTCCCCGCGCGCAGGAGGACTGCGAGGCGGCCTGTTACGATTGCCTGATGAACTACTACAACCAGCGCGAGCATCTCCTGCTTGACCGGCAGGCTATCCGCGACGAATTGCTCAATTTAGCGCAAGCGCACGTGGTCGCCGGCCCAACGGAACAGCCGCGCCCGGTGCATCTTGAGCAACTGCTGCGGCTGATGGGCACTATCACGACTATGCCGAGAGGCGCAGGCGCGACGAGGAGTACACGGATTGCCTGGAGGACCTGGGCTATACCGTTATTCGTTTTGCGCAGGATGAGAACTGGGGTGAGAAGATTGCCCGGTACCCGCATATTTTTGGGAGGCTATAAGCGTCAAGTTAGGAAAAAAGAACGGGAAAAACGAGGAAGGAAGCGGATTCGTCTCGTAGGGGCGGGGGTGGTGTGGATGTGGGGAGGGGACGCTTGCGTCGCCCATGGTGGGGGGTCCAATGCGACAAGGGGAACGGGACGAGGGCGACGCAAGCGTCCCCTCCCCGCGCCTCATCCACCCCCGCCCCTACGGGAAAACGGCGTTTCTTCCTCCTTGATTTGATGCCTATGCTAGCATATTTTTGGGAGGCATGTATGAATTTCGCGGTTGGTTCGCTTGTCAAGGCGCGAGGGAGAGAGTGGGTGGTGCTGCCGGAGTCGGGCGAGCAGATGTTGATCCTGCGGCCGCTGGGGGGCAGCGAGGACGAGGTCACCGGTATCTATATACCGCTGGAGCGGGTGGACCCGGCCACTTTCGACCTGCCCGACCCGGCGCAACGGGGCGACGAGCGCTCTTGCCGCCTGCTGCGGGATGCCGTGCGACTGGGTTTCCGTTCCAGCGCCGGGCCGTTTCGCTCGTTCGCGCGCATAGCAGTCGAGCCGCGCCCCTACCAGCTCGTGCCGCTGCTGATGGCGCTCAAGCTCGACCCGGTGCGCCTATTGATCGCCGATGACGTGGGTATCGGCAAGACCATCGAGGCCGCGCTGGTCGCGCGCGAACTGATCGACCGGGGCGAGGTGTCGCGTATGACGGTGCTCTGCCCGCCGCAACTCGCTGAGCAGTGGCAGGCGGAACTGCAGGAGAAGTTTCATCTCGACGCTGAACTGGTGCTGGCCAGCACTGCCTCGCGGCTGGAGCGCTACTGCAACCCCACGCAATCGCTCTTCGAACGCTACCCCTATACCATCGTTTCGACGGACTTCATCAAGTCGGAGCGGCGGCGCGACGAATTCCTGCGCACCTGCCCCGAGCTGGTGATCGTGGATGAGGCGCATACCTGCGCCGACAGCGGCGAAGGGCGCGGCGGACGGCACCAGCGCTACCAGCTCGTCTCCAGCCTTGCGCAGAAGCGGGATCGCCACCTGGTACTGGTCACCGCTACCCCGCACAGCGGCAAAGAAGAGGCCTTTCGCTCGCTGCTGACCTTCCTGGATAGAGATTTCGCGCAGCTGCCGGAAGATTTGACGGGCAAAGAGCACGAACAGGAGCGCCGCCGGCTGGCTGCCCACTTCGTGCAGCGGAGGCGCGCCGATATTCGCAGCTATCTCAACGCCGATACGCCCTTTCCTGAGAGAGCGGAGAGTGAGCAGACCTACAAGCTCTCGGCAGAGTACAAGCGGCTGATCGAGAAGGTGATGCGCTACGCCCGCGAGACGGTGACCGATCCGCTCGATGGCAACAGGCACCGACAGCGCGTGCGCTGGTGGTCGGCCCTGGCGCTGCTGCGCTCTATGGCTTCCAGCCCGGCGGCCACCGTTGCCACGCTGCGCAGTCGAGCCGCGGCAGCAGACACCGAGACGGCGGAAGAGGCTGACGAGATCGGCCGCCATACCGTGCTTGATCTGGTGGATCATGACGCGGCCGAGGGCGTGGACCTGGTGCCCGGCAGCGATAGCGAGGAAGAGGGAGCGGGCGAAAACAGGGTGCGGCGACGACTGCTGGAGATGGCACGCGAGGCCGAGGCGCTGCTGGGGGCGAGAGACGAGAAACTGCAAAAGGCCATCAAGCTGGTCGACGCGTTGGTCAAAGATGGCTTTCAGCCCATTGTCTTCTGCCGTTTTATACCCACCGCTGAATACGTCGCCGCCGCCCTACGCGAGCGTCTGAAGGGTGTGCAGGTAGATGCGGTAACCGGGCTGCTGCCGCCTATCGAACGTGAAAACCGCATCGCAGAGCTGGTGCGGTCTCCCCAGCGCGTGCTAGTGTGTACCGACTGTTTGAGCGAGGGCATCAATCTACAGGAGCACTTCGACGCGGTCTTTCACTACGACCTCTCGTGGAACCCGACGCGCCATGAGCAGCGCGAGGGACGCGTGGATCGCTATGGCCAGCCGCAAGCAGGTGCGTGTCGTGACCTACTACGGCACCGACAACCAGATCGACGGCATCGTGCTCGATGTGCTGCTCAAAAAGCACCAGACCATTCGCAGCTCGCTGGGGATCTCCGTGCCTGTGCCCATCGATACCGACCAGGTGGTCGAGGCCATCTTCGAGGGGCTGTTGTTGAGAGAGAATACGGGCCACCTCTCGCAGAGCGAGCAACTGCTGCTGCCAGGGATGGATGTTGCCTGGAAGCATGAACGCGACGACCTCTTCCGGGAGTGGGAGGCCACCTCCGAGCGAGAGAAGCGCTCGCGTACCATGTTTGCCCAGGAGGGTATCAAGGTCGACGAGGTAGCGGAGGAACTGGCGGCAGTGCGTTCGGCCATCGGTTCAGGGGTAGACGTGGCAGCATTCATGGAGACCGCCCTCGCCGCGCAGGGAGCTTCCGTCTCCCACATCTCCCAACAGGGGTCCGAAACGCTGCAGTTTGACCTGAGCGAGACGCCGCAGGGAGTGCGCGACGCTACCGGCATCACGGGCAGCGCGGCCGCCCGCTTCAAGGCACGTTTTGAGCTGCCCGTGCAGGAGGGAACGGTCTACCTCAGCCGAACCCACCCGCTCGTCGAGGGATTAGCAGGCTACGTAATGGACGTGGCGCTCGACCCGCTGCTCTCAAAAGGCAGCGCCGCCTGCCGCTGCGGCGTCATCCGCACCGGCCGCGTCGCGCGCCGCACCACACTCCTGCTGGTGCGCCTGCGCTTTCATATAGTCGCACAAAAAGGGGCAGAAGAGCAACAATTGCTGGCCGAGGACTGCCAGGTGCTGGCCTTCGCGGGTCCCGCGCAGAATGCCGAATGGCTCAGCGACAGCCATGCGATAGAAGGGCTGTTGCAAGCGCCATCCGAAGGCAATATTTACCCGGAGCAGGCGGAAGAGTTTTTGATGAAGGTGATGGACCAATTTGAATTGTTGCGACCACACCTGGAGCAGGTAGCGCATGAGCGGGGCGAGGAGTTGCTCAACGCCCACAGACGTGTACGTGCCGCCGCGCAGATAAGGGGTGTGCGTTATCGTGTTGAGCCGCAATTGCCGGTGGATGTGTTGGGGGTGTATATGTATTTGCCGAAGGGGATATAGATGCAGAGACGACAGCATACCATATTTACGACGGTGCGCAGCGAGGGGACGATACTGCCTGCTGACCTGCTTTCGCGCGTTGCTACGTTCGACCCGAATCTGCAAGGGCTGACTCCTGATAGCTATTACCTGCTCAAGACGGAGAAATTGAACGAGGCTATTAATCGCTCGTGGAACCGGTTGTTGAGCGCGTGGGGTACTTTTAAGGCGGCGAGGGAGAAGCTGCCGGAGAAGGACATGGGGACGACGCTGACGAGGGAGCGCTGGCTGCTGCCGCTCTTCAGCGAACTGGGCTATGGGCGCTTGCTCACCGCCAAGGCGATTGAGGTCAACGGCAAAAGCTACGCGATTTCGCATGGATGGCAGCACACGCCCATACATCTTGTCAGCTTCAGGGTCGATCTCGACCAGTATAGCAGGAGTGCGGCAGGGGCTCCAAGAAACAGCCCGCATAGCCTCGTGCAAGAATTATTGAACCGTTCCGAGGAGCACCTGTGGGCTATCGTCTCGAACGGGCTGCGCCTGCGCGTGCTGCGCAACAATGCCAGTCTCACGCGGCAGGCCTATGTCGAGTTCGACCTGGAGGCGATGATGAACGGCGAGGTCTACGCCGACTTCGCGCTGCTGTGGCTGCTCTGCCATCAATCGCGTGTAGAGGCGGAGAGGCCGGCCGAGTGCTGGCTGGAGAAGTGGTCGAGGACGGCGCTTGAGCAGGGGACGCGCGCGCTCGACCAGCTGCGCAATGGCGTCGAGAAGGCGATTACCGCGCTGGGCGGCGGCTTCCTGGCGCACCCGGCCAATAGCGTGCTCAGGGAGAAACTGCGCTCGGGAGCGCTGGGCCAGCAGGACTACTACCGGCAGGTGCTGCGCCTCGTCTACCGGCTGATCGTGCTCTTCGTGGCGGAGGACCGCGAGATCCTCTTTCATCCCGCTGCCGGCGAGATTGAGCGCGAGCGCTACAGCGCATACTACTCGACGGCGCGACTGCGCCGATTGGCGGAGCAGCGCGTCGGCACGCGCCACGCCGACCTCTTCGCCGGGCTGCGGCTGGTAATGGAGGCGCTGGGCCGCGACAATGGTTGTCGCGAACTTGGCCTGCCCGCGCTGGACAGCTTCCTCTTCTCGCGCGAGGCGGTAGCGGATCTCTCCGGCTGCGAGATCGCCAACCGCGACCTGCTCGATGCCATACGCTCGCTGGCCCTCAGCGACGACAGGCACAGCCGGCGCGTGGTGGACTACAAGAACCTTGGCGCCGAAGAACTGGGCAGCGTCTACGAATCGCTGCTGGAACTGCATCCCGCGCTGCATATCGAGGCCGCGAAATTCGAGCTGAAAACGGCCAGCGGGCACGAGCGCAAGACCACCGGTAGCTACTACACGCCCACCAGCCTGATCAACTGCCTGCTCGACTCGGCGCTCGATCCCGTGCTGGACGAGGCCGAGAAGCAGCCTGATGCAGAGACGGCCATCCTCAACCTCAAGGTCTGCGATCCCGCCTGTGGCAGCGGCCACTTCCTGATCGCCGCCGCGCACCGTATTGCCAAGCGGCTGGCCTCCATCCGCACAGGCGTCGAGGAACCAGCGCCCGCGGAACGGCGCAGGGCGCTGCGCGACGTGGTGGGGCGCTGCATCTACGGCGTCGATATCAACCCCATGTCGGTGGAACTGTGCAAGGTCAGCCTGTGGATGGAGGCCATCGAGCCGGGTAAACCGCTCTCCTTCCTCGAGCAGCATATCCAGTGCGGCAATAGCCTGCTGGGAGCCACGCCCGCGCTGCTGGCAAACGGCATCCCCGACAGCGCCTTCGAGGCTATCGAGGGCGACGACAAGAAAATCTGCAGCGAGTACAAAAAGAAGAACAAATACCAGCGCGAAGGGAACCGCACGCTCTTCGATCCCGAGGGTCAGCCGTGGGAGCGCCTGGGCGACCTGGCCGGCAGCATGATGCAGCTGGACGAGATGCGCGACGACACCGTCGAGGACATCCACCGCAAACAGAAGCACTACGAGCAACTGGTCAAGTCCAGCGGCTACGAATTCGGCAGGTTGTGGGCCGATACCTGGTGCGCTGCCTTCGTGTGGAAGAAGACCGGCGACTTCGCCTATCCCATCACCGAAGAGGTATTTCGCAACATCGAGAGGAACCCCCATAACATCGCCTCGTGGATGAAGGCCGAGATCATGCGTCTGCGGGAGCAGTACCAGTTTTTCCACTGGCACCTGGCCTTCCCCGACGTGTTCCGGGTGCCCGCGAAGGACGAGGAGCCGGAGAACGAGCAGGCCGGGTGGAGTGGTGGGTTTGACGTGGTGCTGGGGAATCCACCGTGGGAGCGCATCAAAATCCAGGAAAAAGAGTGGTTTGCAACTCGTCGTCCTGATATCGCCAATGCCGCTAATGCCGCTCAACGGAGACGCATGATAGCCGCTTTGCAATATGAGGACTCTGCTACATATGGCGCTTTTATGGAAGATCAACGGCAAGCATCAGGTGAGAGTCATATCGTACGCGATAGCGGTCGTTTCCCCTTGTGTGGAAGAGGGGACGTGAATACCTATACTATTTTTGCGGAGACAATGCGGCTTGTCATAAATTCAAGGGGGCGAGTTGGTTGCATTGTGCCACCCTCTTCTCTATCGATGGTATGAATGAAATGATATCAGTACAAAGATATCATTGTATGCCCGCTTCTGTCAACACATCATCTTTGATACAATCGGGCTAAAAGCGGGGGCACGCGCATGATACGCCTACGAGTCAAAGAGATTGCACGAGCGAAGGGGTTTAGTCAGGGAAGGTTGTCAAGAGTAGCCAATATCGATGAGAACACGCTCAAGCGTATCTATCGTGACCCCTATGCCATCATCACCACCGAA
>WNGK01001154.1_pt1 | contig 28161 bp, 30 predicted proteins | sample 5400601 | NCBI WGS metagenome assembly WNGK01 (sample SAMN13153376, study PRJNA577476) | soil metagenome | isolation source: 60 cm soil or saprolite under Garry oak tree replicate 1 | place: USA:California | collected 2016-06-15
CGCTGCTGACTTCTGCCGCACGGTCAGAGTGAATCTCTCCACCCTCAGTCACGATCCCGTGACATGCAGCAGATCTCCCGAGGTAAGTTCGATCGCCTTCCACGCACAACCGCCGGATTTACCACCAGTGCCTTTGATGGATGTGGGCTTCGCGATCATTTGCTCGCTCGCCCGGCACCGTAGGCCTCAAATCCAGTTCTTGTCCATCGGCTCGCGTGTTTGCTCCACGCTTCTTTCAGACCTCGCCTCGCGGCTTGACCCTTGCGCTTCGCTATCACTTCACGTCCATCACGTTGTGAAGAGGACTTTCACCTCCAAGCTATCGAACGTGCTCGGCACACAAAAACGGGCCGCGGAAACGCGGCCCTCCAGCGAGTTATTGTGTCCGCCCGCTACTGCTTGTTATAAACCGCGGTGGTTGCCACCTTTTTGCCGTTGGTATCCATCCCCTTGGTGCTGACAGTGCGCGTCTTTCCGTCAGCCGAAACCGTGATTTTACCGCTGACGATAACCTTGCCGCCCTTTTTGTTGGTCAGCTCCAGGGTGCTGGGGTCGATCTGCTTATAGGACCGTGTGTCGGCAGTCGGATCGCCGGTCAAGGGGTAGTCTTTGCCATCAAACTTGCCCGTCCATTCGTTGTGCGAGGGTTTGCCGTCCGCGTCAACGCCATCCACAATAACTTTCACGCTGTCGCCAGCGGCTTCGTACACTACCGTCGTGTTTTTTGGGGCTCCTGCACTGATCTTGGATTTGGCCTCATCCAGCTTCCAAGTGCCTAGATGCACATTGTCGGCAGCCACGCACACTGCAGCGGCTGCGAACAGTATTGCGAAACTCAACAAACCTGCCCGTGCTTTCATAAAATCTCCTTTGCGCATTTTTTTGCGTTTGTTACAGAGAGGATTGAAACGAATTGCCTATTTGACCCGTAAGCACCGCGAACCATAACACCGTTCCACGACATTACCAACTCTTTTCGAGCGTGGACCCGCCGCCCGAGCTGTCTCCACCAACCACAGAAGCCTACAAAGACCATCAGCTTTATCATTCTGCGGCTGAACTGCGCTTGAACTGCGCTCGCTCACGGGACTACGCTAGCGATACACAGCCCGCAGCTTCACCCGTAGGCCGTGTTCTCGCCGGCCGGGAGGAACATATGCAGTTACAAACCAGCGTGCTCTTGAGTATGTGGATCGCGGGCCTCGCACTTGCCAGCGGGCTTGCTTCTCGGTCGTCAACGGAGCCATCGGCTGTCGGCGATCTCGACGTCAAAATCCGCGAATGGGATGTGCCGACCAAAGGCGCGCACCCCCATGATCCGGCCGTCGCACCGGATGGCTCGCTGTGGTTCACCGAACAAATGGTCAGCAAGCTCGGACGGCTCGATCCTGCAACTGGAGATTTCAAAGAATATCCCCTAAAGGGCAAAAACGATGGTCCTCATGGCCTCGTTGCCGATAGCGACGGCAACATCTGGTACACCGGAAACTTCGCCGCGCACATTGGCAAGCTCAATCCGCGCTCGGGCGAAGTCACTCAGTACAAAATGCCGGATGCGAAGGCGGAAGACCCGCACACGGCCGTTTTCGACGCGCATGGAACGCTCTGGTTTACCGTACAGGTTGGGAACATGGTCGGCCGCCTCGATCCGAAAACTGGAAAAATCGAATTGAAAGTTGTCCCAACCAAAGACGCGCGACCATACGGAATCCAGATCAACAGCAAAGGAGTGCCATTTTTCTGCGAATTCGGCACCAACAAGCTGGCCCGGATCGACATATCCAAGACCGAGCCCAAAACAATGCAGATCGTGGAATATCCGCTGCCGGAAGGCGTACGGCCGCGGCGTCTGGCCATTGCCGCTGACGACAAAGTGTACTTCACCGATTACCAGAGCGGGAACCTTGGGCGCCTTGATCCAGCGTCAGGCACGGCTAAATTGTGGCCTTCTCCCGGCGGAGCTGGATCCGATCCCTATGGGATTACGATCACCCCGGACGGCATGGTCTGGTACAGTGAGTCCGGCGTAACTCCAAATACACTCATCCGCTTCAATCCGAAAACCGAAGAATTCGCGGGTGCAAAAATTCCTTCCGGTGGCGGCACCGTGCGGAACATGGCAGCTACCTCCGACGGGCGCGTATACCTAGCCTGCAGCGGGGTCAACAAAGTAGGAGTGGTCGAGCCAGTTCGCTGACGCTGCACCCACAGCGCGAAATGTCGTCAACCCTCTGTGCCGCCATCCACACCCGCAACAGGAAATCCGTCCCCGCCGATCTCTTACAGAGAGCAAGCATTGATGACCCAGCAGATGGAGAGGTTATGCGTGCGCCGCGACCGTGGCCGGCAGGGTGAACTGAAAAGTTGCGCCCCGCCCCGGGGCACCGGCGGCCCACAAGCGTCCGCCATGAGACTCGATGATCGAGCGACTGATGGGCAGCCCCATACCAGTCCCGTTATCCTTGGTCGTAAAGAAAGCACTGAAGATCTGGTCCGCTTGCTCGGGCGGCAGTCCCACCCCGGTATCACTGACGGAGATCAGCAGTTGACCATCATCGACTCTCGACTTGATGGTAAGCTCACTTCCACCACTCATTTCCTTCATAGCATCGATGCCGTTGAGCATGAGGTTCATCAATACCTGCTGCAATTGCACACGGTCCGCCATGACCTTTGGAAGATTCTCTGCAAACTCGGTGCGGATCGAAATTGCGTAGCGGCTGGCCTCGCTGCGCAGCAGGACAATCATTTCTCGAATGAGTTCGTTAACATCAACCAATTCCGGCTGCAGCCCGCCCTTCTTGAACAGCAAGCTGATTCTGCCAATGATGTCAGCCGCGCGCGTTATATCCTTAACAATTCTCGATGCGGCTTCGCGTGCCTCTGGCACGTCGGGGTCATCGCGACCAAGCCATCGCAGGCAGGTCTTAGCGTTTGTAGATGCCGCGGAAATCGGCTGCCTGATCTCGTGCGCCAGCGAAGCAGTCAGCTCGCCCATGGTAGTCACTCTATTTATGTGCGCGAGATCCGCTTGTGCCTGACGCAATCGTTCGCGCTCTTCACGCGCCAGCTTGCGTTCAATGGCAATGCCGGCGAGGTGCGTGGCCATTTCCAGCGCACGCGTCTCAGCTGGGCTCGGACCGCGCGGCTCGCGGTAATACATGGCAAATGAGCCCAACGCCTGGCCCGAATGCGCAAGTATGGGAGTGGACCAACAGGCGCGGAACCCATAGGGCTCGGCCACGTCCCGGTACGCCTCCCAGAGCGGATCTTGGAGAGTGTCGGTGACGACAACAGACTCTCTGCGATACATGGCCGTGCCGCATGATCCTGCCTTCGGTCCGATGCAAAGTCCATCGATGGCCTTGCTGTAGGCCTCGGGAAGGCTAGGGGCCGCACCGTGCCGCGCGCGCTTTCCATCCTCGTCGAGGAGCAGGACAGAGCAAAGCAAGCCGGCAAATTGCGCCTCCACAACGCGCACCAGGTTCTCCAGTATTTCTTCCAGCGCAGCATCGCGCGCTATCATCTCCAAAATGCGGCTCTCTCCGTCACGCAGCGCCTCCGCCCGTTTGCGTTCGGTGACGTCAACCGAGCTACCGACGAATTGCAGCAAATCCCCGGATGCGCTCACAACAGGATGACCAACGGTGTGGATGTATCTGACGGTGCCGCCTGGAAGAAGGATGCGGAATTCCAATTCGTAATCCGATTTTTCACCTATGGCTCGATCGATTGTTGTTTGCCATATGGCTCGATCCTCGGGATGGATGCGCTGCAGACGTTCCTCCCAGGTCGGCACACCCGTTTCCGGGTCGAAGCCGTATACCCGATACCATTCTTCGGATAGATGCAAGGCCTCTCGTCCCGCTACCCGCCAGACCCAGCTGCCCGTATGTGTGAGCCTCTGCGCTTCCGCCAGATAACCCTCGCTCCGGCGCAGCGATTCTTCCGCTCGCTTGCCCTCGGTGATATCCGTCACCGCCCCTACGAATTCAAAGTTGCCCGATTCATCGCCCGATTCATCTTTGGTTGAGGGATGGCCCACAACTCGAACGTACTTCACCGAGCCATCCGGCATCAGCAGCCGATGATCAAACTCAAAAGCCTTCCTATCCCGTGCTGCTTGATCGAGCGTTTCTTGGACGAAGGATCTGTCCTCCGGATGGGTTCGCTGCAGTATGACTTCCACTGTAGGTTTATTGGCTGGGTCGTATTCAAGAATTCGAAACGTTTCGTCTGACCAGACGATATGCCCACTGGAAACACTCCAGCCAAAACTGCCAGTGTGGCTCACTCTCTGTGCTTCCGCTAAATAGGCCTCACTCCGCAGCAGCGCCTCCTCCGCGCGCTGACGTTGCAGTACTTCCTTTGTCAGCTCGCCGTTTACAGCCGTTAATTGACTGGTCCGTTCTATAACACGCTGTTCTAGTTCTTCATTCAGGCGCTTGATTTTCGCCTTAGCTTGTTTGTGCCCGGCGGTCTCGATAACGTCCCAACTTCCGCGCCGCTTTGTTACTGCAAATTGATGTGTTCGCACCACATCCAGGATTTCAGAAGCTCCGCATGCGGCAAGCGGGTACGTGCATAGCACCGCCAGACGCTGATTGGCGACCGCCAGGTTGAGTGACTCTTCGTATTCACAGAAATCCTTCCAGTCCTTCTTTTCGAGCCAGGCAGTATCTCCTGTCACTCTTACGCCGGCGTAGCCTCTGTCCGAGGCACTGGCGAGTTTCTCGTTCCAACCATGAATCACTCTGTTGAGATCAAACGTTCCGTCCTGGAGATACCATTCGCGAGCCGCGACAATCTCTATACTCTGGTCAGCCAGGTATTGATCGAAGTCAGGAACAGCTCGTTTTAATGCACGCCTTGCGTCTTCCACAGCAAGGGGTTCGGCAACTACCCACAGGCAGAATTCCTGGTTTTCCAATCCTGTTTTGCAGTAGGAAACCACAGTTTCGAGGAGATCCGCTCTGGTCTCGTAGAACAGACAAAAGTGTGACCCCCAAGATATGTCGCCGACGACCTCGACTCCGGTTTTCCGCATCTCGGTGTCCATCGCGGTTACCTCCCAAACTTCATCCTGGAAAACTTGTTAGTGCGGGTGTGCTCGGCGGCGGACTGAACTGCAAAACTGTAGCGCGGAATCAGCGGTAGTAACGTCGGGGATAGAGCGTCCCACTGCGCCATGGCTTACCTCACCTGGATCGCGCAGATCGTAATCTTCGGATGATAGCGCGGTTGCTCCAGCTTGACAAACCCGAGCTGAAACCGACGAATTCGCGCGTACAAAAATCCCTTCGGGAGGCGGCACCGTGCGGAACATGGCAGCTACATCCGACAGTCGAGCCACTCCGCTGACGTCGCACCACCTGGCGCGAAATGTCGTCAACCACTCTCTGCCGGAGAAACTTTATTCCACTGACCTCCCGAGCGGTCGTTCCCAGAAGCATGGGGAAAGAAAATCGGGAAAGGTAAGAAAGGAATGTCCAAACTCAGGAACATCGGAGAGAAGGAAGACGCGGACAGAGGATCTGTGCAGTTCGAAAGGTGCGATCGTCGCCGCGCTGCATGTTGCCGATGATGTCGCAAGCCCGATGCCTTCGAATCACGGTCACATGTAGCGTAGATTGGAGAATATGAAGCGCGTGGTCATCATCGGTCGTGGAGCGTCAGGCAAATCGACCCTCGCGGTTCGCCTGAGCGAGATCACGGGGCTCCCAGTAATACAGCTGGACAAGGTCTTCTGGCGGCCAGGGCTTATCGCAACACGTCGCGATTGCTGGGTGGTCGTCCAAGAGAGGCTTGTCGCGGAGGAGGGATGGATCATGGATGGTGACCTCGGGCCATATGACGTTGTCGAGATCCGACTTCGTGCGGCGGACACGATTCTTCTCTTGGACTTCTCGTTCGTCCGTTGCGCTTGGCGAGCAATTCGGCGATCGCGTGAGCGGGCCGACTTCTGGCGTTGGCTCTTGGCGTATCGCTGGCAAAGCCATCCGATTCTCATGGAAGCGATCGCTAACCACGCCGTCAATGCAGACCTCCACGTATTTCGTAACCCTGAGGAACTCAGCAGGTTCGTCGCGGAAATAGCCCGCGAATCAAGGCCGGGCTAGGACTGCATTTGTGTATGCGAAAATGCAAGGCAAGATCATGAAATTCACAGTCGCACTGCTTCAAATCGCCCCATTTGGCAACGATCAGAATAGAAATTTGGCAAAGGCGCTGCAATATTGCCGAGAAGCAAAAGTGCTTGGGGCAGATTTGGCGGTGTTTCCCGAGTTGTGGAATGTCGGGTTTATCCCAAGCCCCATTGATTCTAAAGGACGGCGGCTATGGATGGATTCCGCCATAGATCAGAGGAGTACATTCTTCCAGAGTTTCGCGACGCTGGCTCGGGAATTGGACCTAAACATTGCGATTACCTATTTGGAAGCACACCAGCCCATGCCGAGGAATACGGTTTCCGTCATCAATCGGCGAGGCGAGGTGATGCTGAACTACTCCAAGGTCTTCATCTGTGACTTCGGCAAAGATGCCCTCTTAAAGCCAAACCCGAATGCTCACGACATTGGATGTGATGTGAATTGCAGCCCTGGTGAGCTGTTCGACGTCTGCACGCTTGTTGGTGCCGAAGGTGAAGTGAAGATCGGTGCCATGATCTGCGCTGACAGAGAATTTCCAGAAGCGGCAGGCCAACTCATGCTCAACGGCGCAGAGCTGATCGTTGTACCCAACGCCTGCACATGGGATGACATCCGAACTGCTGGACTAAAGACTAGGGCCTTTGAGAATCTCGTCGGAATCGCGATGGTCAACTATCCCGCGCCACGGAATAACGGCAATTCCCAGGCACACACGTGCGTGGCTTGGAGAAATGGAAGGTCCATCGATACGCTTATCGCTGAGGCCGGAGAGCGAGAGGAGATCCTTCTCGCCATATTCGATATGGAAGATATTCGGGAATTCAGAAGCACCGAATCATGGCGAATGGATTATCGGCGCGCCAGAGCTATGAAGTTTACGCGCTAGCGCGCATGACAGAATCTACGATTATGGCTTGGCGGGCAGGCTTGATCGGCTGGTTCCGAAATGTGGCAACTCTGAAGTGACGAACACCGCGCAGAAGGCGGTCTTCACTAGGCTATCTCTGCTCGGACAAGACTGCCCTCCGAAGGGTCTTTCTCTTGCTCGCTGGTCGCTACCCACTTTCTTGCTTCCGCCGCTCCACGGGAGTACGCTTCACCGAAATGTTTTTCTAGGGAGGAATGAACCATGGCTACCGCTACCACAGTCATCGAACCGACAGTAAAAGTCTCGGCAACCAAACTGCTTATCAACAACAAATGGGTGGACTCCGCCTCCGGCAAAACCTTTCCGACCATCAACCCAGCCACCGGAGAAGTCATCACCCGCGTCGCTGAAGCCGATGCCGCCGATGTCGACAAAGCTGTCTCCGCCGCTCGCGCCGCTTTCGACAACGGACCGTGGCGCAAAAAACTCACCGCGTCGCAACGCGGCAATCTTCTCTACAAACTCGCTGACCTCATCGAAAAACACGCCGACGAACTCGCCCAACTCGAAGCGCTCGATAACGGCAAACCCTACTCCGTTGCTCGCGCCGCCGATCTCCCGCTCACCATCGCTTGCTATCGCTACTACGCCGGGTGGGCCGATAAAGTCCAAGGCAAAACCATTCCTGTGCAAGGCCGTTATTTCTGCTACACCAAGCACGAACCGGTCGGCGTCGTTGGCCAGATCATTCCCTGGAATTTCCCTCTCCTCATGCAAGCGTGGAAACTAGGTCCCGCTCTCGCTACCGGCTGCACCGTCGTGCTGAAGCCTGCGGAGCAAACTCCTCTCACCGCGCTTCGCGTTGGCGAACTCATTCTTGAGGCTGGCTTTCCCGAAGGCGTCGTCAATCTTCTTCCCGGCTACGGGCCCACTGCAGGCGCTGCGCTTGCGCGCCACATGGACGTGGACAAAGTTGCCTTCACCGGCTCCACCGAAGTCGGCCACCTGATCATGCGTGCCGCTGCGGACACGAATCTCAAGCGCGTCACGCTCGAACTCGGCGGCAAAAGCCCCAACATTGTTTTCGCCGACTCCGATCTGGACAAAGCTATCGAAGGCTCGCATTTCGCTCTATTCTTCAATCAGGGCCAGTGCTGCTGCGCCGGCTCGCGCACGTTCGTCGAAGAAAAGGTCTACGACGAATTCGTTGAGAAATCCGTCGCCCGCGCCAAAAAACGCACCGTCGGAAATCCCTTCGACAAAAATACCGAACAAGGCCCACAAGTGGACCAGGACCAGTTCGACAAAGTGATGGGCTACATCGCGGCTGGTAAAAATGAAAAAGCAAAACTTCTCGCCGGTGGAAATCGCGTTGGCGACAAAGGCTACTTCATCGAGCCCACCGTTTTCGCCGACGTGCAGGACAACATGAAAATCGCGCAGGAAGAAATCTTCGGCCCCGTCATGTCCATTCTGAAATTCAAGGACATCAACGAAGTCGTGGATCGCGCGAACAAAAATATCTATGGTCTTGCTGCCGCTGTGTGGACGCAGGACATCACCAAAGCTCACGCTATCGCCGACGGCGTTCGCGCCGGTACCGTCTGGGTGAATTGCTACGACGTCTTCGACGCCGCCGCCCCCTTTGGCGGATTCAAACAATCCGGCATCGGTCGTGAACTAGGCGAATACGGTCTGGCCAACTACACCGAGGTAAAGACCGTCACCGTCAAACTATGACCGATGCTTTCCCTTCTTTTCCTAGGGGCGCAGCATGCTGCGCCCCGTTTCAGCAAAATTTTAGCCGCGGTCGGCGCCGTCATTTCTTGGCCAACGGCCGTCATTCCGAGCCTGCCTGCGCAGGCAGGCGGGGTCTGCGAAGCGAGGAATCTCTCTGCGATTTGTCCGCGTCACGATCACCAATCAGAGCGCTGCGCTCAACGCATGGCCTTCTCCGCGGTGCGTCTTATCCTCACCGCGGCGGTTCTCCTGACATTCGCAATCGCGTCGACCCTCGCGCAAGGTCCTTGGCTCGCACATCGCCGCGCGCATACTTTGCGACATGGCATCAATCTCAGCCATTGGTTCTCCCAGGTCTTCGATCCTAAGGGCTACACCAAAGAACACTTCGACACCTACAACACTGCGCAGGACATCGCCCTCATCAAGGCGCTGGGGTTTGATCACGTTCGCTTCACGCTGAATTGCGAGGCGATGTTCCACCGAGGACAGGCCGACCGCATTCCCGCCGAATATTTAGCGATGGTGGATAACGCGGTAACAATGATCCTCGATCGGCATCTCGCCGTGATCATCGATATTCACCCGGAAAGCGATTTCAAACAGAAGCTTATCGCCGACGATTCTTTCGTTGAACAGTTTGAGGACTTTTGGCGGGCGCTTGCGAAGCACTACTCCGCTTCCAATCCCGACCAGGTCTTTTTCGAGATCCTGAATGAGCCGGAGTTTCGCGATCGCTACCGCTGGCAAGGCGTCCAGGCGAGGGTCGCTCGTGCCATTCGCGAAGGCGCTCCGCAACACACGATCATTGTCGCGGGCGCGAATTGGTCTTCATCAAATGAACTGCTCTCCATGGAGCCGCTTCATGATTCCAACATCATTTACAACTTTCACTTTTACGATCCGCACATCTTCACGCATCAGGGTGCGACGTGGTCGACGAATTTCCAGCATTACCTAAATAATCTTCCTTATCCCTCAACTCCAGAAAACGTACAAGTCCCCGCTGCGGAGGTGCCCGACGCAGTCAATCGACAAGCCGTTATACGTTATGGTCTCGATCAGTGGAATGCCGCGCGTGTTGACGCGGAAATCGCTGAAGTCGCCGCGTGGGGCAAGCGGTGGGATGTTCCGATTACTTGTAACGAGTTTGGCGTATACCGCGGCACAGCGAACGCAAATGATCGCGCCGCATGGTTGCGCGATGTTCGCAGCGCGCTTGAAAAATACAATATCGGCTGGACCATGTGGGACTACGCGGGAGGCTTCGCTGTGGTCAACCGCAAAGATGGCGTCACCACGCCAGACGAAGTTACGGTCAAAGCGCTCGGCCTTCACCTGCCGGCTTCGCCGGCAGCTCCTACACCGGCATCGAACAAACCATGAACGAACGTCCGTTCCTCCTCACCGCCCGCGGTCGCGGTAAAACTGGTTCACTGATTTCATCATTTTTCGCAGCTCTTTCGTGCGCTGGGAGCGCACCGCCGCGTTCTGTTTCGCCTCCAGGAATTTTTCCTCGCGTCCGAGCTTGTGAAAGCTTTCCAGCCGCTCCGCGTCGAGCGCTTCCGATTGCACAGCCGCACGCACCGCGCATCCCGGTTCGCTCTCGTGCTTGCAATCGCGAAATTTGCATCGCGCAGCCAGTTCTTGAATCTCGCCGAACGCGTGTCCAATTCCCTCCCCCGCATCCCACAATTGCAGCTCACGCATTCCCGGCGTGTCAATCAGCACTCCGCCACCCGGAACTACAATCAGTTGCCGCGTCGTGGTAGTGTGCCGCCCGCGATCATCGCCTTCGCGAATACTGTTTATTTCAAGGAGCGGCGTTCCGAGAATCGCGTTAATGAGAGACGATTTTCCAACACCGGAAGAACCAAGCAGCGCCGCGGTGGCGGCGCTGGCTTCAGTTTTTGCGAATCCAGGTTGTAGAATTTCGCGAATCTCCGCGATGCCGTCGCCGCGAAACGCGCTTGCAAGAATCACGCGAACGCCCATCGCCGCGGATTCCGTTTCGCGCAACAGTTCGTCTGAATTTTCGCAGAGATCGCATTTGTTCAACACGATCACAGGTTTCGCGCCGCTCTCCCACGCCAGCGTCAGATATCGTTCGATGCGGCGTGGATTGAATTCGCGATTCAGCGAACTCACCAGAAAAATCACGTCAACGTTTGCGGCGACGATTTGTTCTTCTGTTTTTCTGCCGGCAATTTTGCGCGAGAATTTACTTCTGCGCTTGAGCACGCGATGAATCGTTGCGCGCCCTTCGCTTTCACGCAGGCTCGCCAGCACCCAATCGCCAACGGCAGGAAAGTCCGCCCGACCCAGAATTTCATGCCGGAATTTTCCACTCAATTCCGAAAGAAATTCCCCGGTCGCGGAAACGATCCGATAAATTTCCCGGTTGTCTTCGGCGACTCGCACCGGTACAAACTCCGAACCGGTCTGACTTGCTTCGGACTGCGAGGAAAAATACTCACACCATCCCAAATCTTCCAATGGATACACTGCAAATCTCCTTTTTGCTCAGGGTTGTAAGCCGCCTGCGGCAGGCAGGCACAAACCCTGAAGCCCGTTCTCGAACACGCGCGTGGCGAATTCGAGGCGCGTGCGCTTTCAAACGGACGGAAGCAGCCATCTCAAACGGCTGAAAGATAAATCAATTAAAATGGAGATTAGCTCAGGGAAGAGACACGGAGACGCACTCTTCCGTGAGGAAAATTACGGTTCGCACAGGCGCCTCCTGAAAATAGAGTAGACGAAACGGCCGCTGGACGGCCGCATCAGGAGCATAGCAGAGTCTTCCATATCAGCGGTGAAAATCCTTCGACAGAAGCCCTCGCGGTCCATAGAATCGGCGACGTGGCTGTGGCGATTCGACAATACGAGCCGCACGATTTTGCCGCGCTCTACAAATTGGATCAGGGGTGTTTTCCGCCGGGCATTGCGTATTCCAAAACGATGCTGCGGTATTTTCTTTCGCAGCCTGGCGCGGAATGCCTGGTCGCTGTGGACGGCGCGAAAATTGTCGGATTCATTTTGAGCGAAGAAAATCCGCCGCTCGCTCACATTGTCACTCTTGATGTAGCGGAGTTGTACCGGCGCCATGGAGTTGGTACGGAATTGTTGCAGGAAAACGAGGCACACCTTGCGTTTCGTGGAGTGCGCACCGTGCTGCTTGAAACTGCAACGAGCAACGATGCCGGGATTGCGTTCTGGGAGGGTCACGGATACCGTAAGGAAGCGGTGCTGAAAAACTATTATCCAGGCCGCCTGGATGCATTTGAAATGCGCAAGAAACTGAGCGCGACGCCTAGGTCAGCGTCGTGACAATGCCGTAAAAATGTAGGACCACATTCCTTTCGGAGAGACCAATTGAACGATTACCTGTTGTCCGTGATACTCGGCATCATCGAAGGGCTTACAGAATTTCTACCCGTCAGTTCCACAGCGCATTTAAGAATAGCCGAAGCGCTATTGCACATTGATCTCGCGAGCGGCTACTGGAAGATGTACACAATCGTCATTCAACTCGGCGCGATTCTGTGCCTGCCGGTATATTTTCGAGAAAGAATTGCCAGACTGTTTTCGACATTTCCGCAGGGCGAAAAAGGCGACCGGACGATTTTGACTCACCCGCTGAGCCTCACACTGATCGCGTTTGTGGTCACTGCAATTCCTGCGTTCCTGTTCACAAAGATCATCGGAAAACATTTGGAGAGCCTAGTCATCATGGGAAGTTCGCTGGTCATCGGCGGAATCGTGATGTGGCTGGTGGACGCGAGAAATGCAAAGGCCGAGGCTGCGGGCGAAGGCGCCCGGAATTCGCTGATCCGCACGTGGCACATGGAAGCAATGAGTTTCGGTCAAGCCGTGTGGATTGGCGCATGTCAGATTCTTTCTGCCGTATTTCCAGGAACGTCGCGGTCGATGTCCACGATTGCTGCGGGCCAGTTGGCGGGAATGTCTCGTGCTTCGGCGCTGGAGTTTTCCTTTTTCCTGTCGATACCGACGATGGTGGTGGCCACTTGCTATGATTTGTTGAAATCGTTACGAGGCAAGGGCGAAAACGCAATCGGCGTATCGCACATTGATGGACACGGGTGGGTCATTCTTGCAATCGGGTTCGTAGTCTCGTTCATCGTGGCGTACGGCGCAGTAGCTTGGTTTTTGTCATGGGTACGGCGCAGGGGATTCGCGCCATTTGCGATTTACCGCATCATCGTAGGAAGTGCGGTGCTTGCGTGGGCGATGGCTTACCTTAAGTAGATACGATGTTGACACCTATCCAACGCTATCCGTTCGAGGTTCTATTAATGAGCCAGTCCGGCAGCGCAGACCTGGCTGACCACGTAAACAGCGTGGACTGGCGAGCGCGGAAGGCGAAGCGAACGGGCAAGCTTTCGGACGCTGAGCTGGCGAAGTGCGCAGAAAACTTCGCGCGTTGATCGGCTGACAGCGGCGTTAGAGATAGAACATCATCGAACTGGCGACGTGATTTCGCACAAATCGTCTGGTATGATGGCTTCGCTTTCGCAGTTCCTCCAGGCAAGCGGCCGATAGCGCCAAGCCGCCTGTCGCACTCAGCCTTCCCCAAAAGCTGAGGAGGCTTTCGTGCGTTTTCTGACGCCTACCGGCAACAAGCGGCTCAATGAGTTGATAGGATTTTTGTGTCTGACGTTGGCGGTATTGATGGCTGCCGCGCTGTTCACGTATTGGCCAGCGGATGAGTCGTTCAATGTTTCTGCAAGCAGTGGAAATTCCGGCCAACCGCATAACGTGATTGGACCGATTGGCGCCTACAGCGCCGATTTGATGTTTCAGGCGTTGGGATTTCCGGCGTTTTTGCTGCCAATGGCGATCCTCTGGCTGGGAATAAAGTGGTTCCGCAGCCGACCGGTGGAATCGCAAAAAGCCACCGTATTTGGATATGCGTTGTTGCTGGTTTCCCTTCCCTCGTTGTTAGCTCTGATTCCTTTTCCTGACGTGCGCGGCGCGATCCCCGCCGGCGGAATGCTCGGCAAATTGCTAGCCAGCGCGCTGCTAGCGGGTTTCAATACATGGGGCGCGGTTATAGTCACAATCGCACTCTTGATTACCGCCACTTTCCTGACGACGAGCTTTTCCTTCAGCGGAACACACGCATGGGCGAGCGGCCCGCGCGGACCAATTGGCGCGGTTGGAAAATTAGGCATTCTGCAGAAGGCGCAGGCAAGGTGGCACGATTGGCGGGCGAGCCGCGAGCAGGAACGGATGCGGCGGAGAGTGGAAGCCAACCGTCTTGAGGGCCGCAGGCCTGTGGGCAAGGCCGCAGCGCCAAATGAAACGCCAAAGACCATCCATCTTTCCGATGAAAGTGACATTTTCAAGAGGAAGGAAGAGAGCGACGAGGACGAGGACGACGGCGACAGCGACAGCAAGTCCCACAAAGCGCCGATTCTGATGCTCAATCAGGAGAAGGCGGAGAAATCCGCGAAGAAGACCGCGGAGCCTAAGATTGCCAAAGGAAACGCGAACTACAAATTGCCGCCGATCAGTTTGCTGCGCGAAGGCGAACGTTCACAGAAATTGGACGAAGAAGAACTGAAAGATCGCGCGCGTGCCATTGAGGAAAAATGCCTCGAATTCGACGTGCAGGGGCGCGTGACGCAAATCAATCCGGGGCCGGTAGTCACAACGTTTGAATTCAAGCCGGAAGCGGGAATCAAGTACAGCAGGATTATTGGATTGACGGAAGATTTGTGTCTTGCGCTGCAGGCTGAATCCATTTTGATCGAGCGGATTCCCGGCAAATCCACGATTGGCATCGAGGTGCCCAATATAAATCGTCAAACGATCGCGTTGCGAGAAATCGTGGAAGCGCAAGAGTTTGTCGGCTCGTCGAGCAAACTGACTCTGGCGATGGGCCGCGATTTGCATGGACGGATTCGCGTGACCGATCTTGCCAGCATGCCGCATTTGTTGATTGCGGGGTCTACGGGTACCGGCAAGAGCGTGTTCATCAATTCGCTGCTGATGTCCATCTTGTACAAAGCCACGCCCGATGACGTAAAAATTGTGCTGGTCGATCCAAAGCGACTGGAGCTGAATTTATACGAAGGCATTCCCCACTTGATCGCGCCGGTGGTGACCGATCCGAAAGTAGCGTCGAACGTGCTCCGCAACGCGACGCGCGAAATGGAAAACCGGCTGAAATTGCTAGCGCAACGCGGCGTTCGCAACATCGAGCAGTACAACCGGACATTCCAAAAACAGCAATCACTTTCGCTTTTCGAAAACGTAGAGGAAAGCGAACACAAGCCGCTTCCCTACTTGGTGATTATCATCGATGAGCTGGCCGACCTGATGATGGTGGACACTAATAATGTGGAAGAATCCATCACGCGGCTGGCGCAGATGGCGCGCGCCGTGGGCATCCACTTGATTCTGGCAACGCAGCGTCCGAGCGTAGACGTCATCACGGGCTTAATCAAAGCAAACTTTCCCGCGCGGATTTCCTTCCGCGTGGCCAGCAAGGTGGACTCGCGAACGATTCTGGACTCAAACGGCTCGGAATCATTGCTGGGACGCGGCGACATGCTGTACTTGCCGGCGGGATCGGCGAGGCTGCACCGCATTCACGGGCCTCTGGTCAGCGAGGACGAGATCGTCAGCGTGTGCGATTTCTGGCGGCAGCAGGCACAAGCAAAGTACAACGAGCAGTTGCTGGAAGCGCCAAAGGATGAAAATGGCAAGGCGGAAGGTGGCGGTAACGGCGAGGCCGGCGGAGAAGGCGCGGACGATGACCTCTACCAGGACGCCGTGCGCGTGGTCTGCGAGATGGGGCGCGCTTCCACTTCCACATTGCAGCGGCGGCTGCGCATCGGTTACGGCCGGGCAGCACACCTGATCGACATCATGGAAAAGGACGGAATTGTTGGCCCTCCCGATGGAACGCGGCCGCGCGAAGTATTGAAGGGCAAAAGCTGGATGAAAGAATACGACGAGTCGATGCAGTAGGCGGCGAAGGTTTTGCAGTCGATTCGGAAAATTAGCGGGCCGTAAATTCACTGTAAACTCATAAATTGGGCACCCTGTACCTCGGGACAGGAGAGACCTTCCCGAGCGGCCACAAGAGGGCCTAGCTCACAATCTCTTCTCCGGTTCAGTAGATTCCCACAAGCGGCCGCCCGTAGCCTGATTGTGACATGCAATCACACGGGACACGTTTACTGACATTACAAAATCGTTCTTCTGCGGTTTTCCCAGAAACCGACTCTATTCACCCCAAGCTTCGGCAAACGCATTGCCGGTATTTTGTCTATGCGTGCTTAGTTGTTCTGACGCTCGCCCTTTCCGTCGCTGCGAATGGGCAAGGAATTGTTGCACCCGGCACGCTGTCGTTCAGTCCGGCGTCGGTAAATTTCGGGTCGGTTGCAACCGGTACAAGCCACACGATCTCTCTAACGATCAAGAATACGGGCATCGCTCCAGTAACGATTTCAGGGGAGTCAGTCCACGCCACGGGCTTCAGCTTGAGCGGTTTGACGGTCCCTCACGCGATTTCCGGCGGAGGATCGGTTGTCTTGTCAGTTAAATTTGCGCCTATGAGCGCGGGGTTGTTCTCGGGCTACATCTTGTTTACCGGCAACGCCGCAAACAGCAGCGTGCAATGTCCGGTAAGCGGAACGGGCGTGACGCCCGCCACTGTCTCGGCAACTCCGTCGAGTGTGAGCTTTGGCACGGTGGTGAACGGCACGACCAATTCACAGACCGTTCAATTGAAGAATACGGGCGGCACCAGCTTGACGATTTCGAGCGCGACGGTAAGCGGCACGGGATTCACGATTAGCGGCATCACGGTTCCCCTAACGTTGGCCGCTTCGCAGACAAAGAGTTTTACGGTTGCGTTTGGCCCAACGGCGTCCGGCAGCGTTACAGGAAGTGTAACAATTAAGAGCAATGCTTCGAACCCCACGTACACCATGGCTCTAAGTGGAACCGGCGGGAGCGCCACTCGTACCATTTCGCTCTCAACGTCGAACTTGAATTTTGGAAACGAAGTCGTGGGTGGGTCGATTCCTCTGGGAGTCGCCGTCAAGAATTCGGGAAACTCAAGCCTGACAATTTCGCAAATCGCTGTAACGGGAACCGGATTCAGCGTGCTGAGCGGAATTCTGGGAACAACGATTGCTGCCGGGCAAACCTCGGAATTGAATGTTGTCTTCGCTCCCAAAGCGACTGGCAGCGTGACAGGAAAAGTCACAATTACGAGCAACGCGACCAATTCGCCAAACTCGGTTTCGGTAAGCGGTACGGGCGTAAGCAGCACTTCGTATTCGGTTACGCTCAGTTGGGGAGCCAGCAGCACTTCTGGAGTGGTTGGCTACTATGTGTACCGCTCGACGACTTCGGGCAGCTCGTACACGCGAATCAATTCGTCCGCGTTGACAACGCTGAAATACACCGACGGCTCTGTAAGCGCCGGCGAAACCTACTACTACGTGGTAACTGCGGTAAACTCAAGCGGCACCGAAAGTGCCAAATCAGCGCAAGTCACTGCAGTAGTTCCCTAATGCATGTACCGGGCGTGATGTTTCCACAGTCTGAAACGGGCGCGCTGCGTCAAACATTTGACTCGACGCAGCGCGCTCTCTAAAATACCTGAGTTGGTTCTATTGCCGGGGTAGCTCAGTGGTAGAGCGCCGCCCTGAAAAGGCGGGCGTAGCCAGTTCGATTCTGGCCCCCGGCACCACCATAACAGCCGCGGGTCCCGTTACTCCGAGCCAGTCCCAAATTCCCGTAGCCACGTACGTCCGAACGACCCGCTTTAGAGTGATTTTTCGCACGTGTTTCGCGATCTCCTCGCGCGCGATCCGCGCTTCACCGTTCCAAAGCGCGCTCAAGTCTTGAAGGGGCGATTCGACGGAACGGCGGGTGTCGCGCATCTGTAACTTGAAAAACGATGGTTCCGACGCTCGGAGACCGCTCCTGCATTTCCGCCTGGCGTTTTTCGAGGCGGGCGATCTCCGCGGTTATCGATGGAGAGTACCCGTCAGACAGTCCGCAAAGCAGGTTCGCTATGCCTCGTTCGAGGAGATTAGCGACTACGCCTGGATGGCTCCGTGTTTCCGCTATCGTTGACCGCGCTTCGCGAGGTACGCGAGAGATTCCTTACAGGCCTTCTCGAGCTTCGCTTGAATCATGACGCGGGACGTTTCGCCCACGAGTTCCGACGCGAGACGCGGCGGGATCGCCATGATCTGACCCTTCGTCATGAGCACCAGGTCCGCGAGCGTCGACTCGATGTCGCGAAGGGCTATGAACATTCCACGTTCCTTCGCGAGTTGCATCTCGCGGAGGTCGGCATCGGCGCGCAGCAGGCGAATGCGCTCCTCGCGCTCGCCGACGAATCCAGCGTCCAGGGTTGGGACCGCCCTTTTCTCGAGCGCGTTCTGAAGGTAGAGGATGTACCAGAGCATACATTTCGCTGGGTCATACCGCCCGCGTGACTTCCTCGGCATGCCAAGTTTAACGAGCTGCTGAACACGCCGCGCCTCGAGGTTCAACGCGCTGGCGACTTTCGTGACATCAACGATCGGCACTGGGCTCGTACGCTCCTGGCGGAACGAACTATACGAACACTTTGATGGGCGCCGCAACTATTTTCCAACGGCGCCGTCGTTGCGTCGCGGATTCCATCTGTACGAAATCGCTTCCTAGACGCCCCCGCGGCTGAAAATGTTCTCACCGCTGCAGACTTGCTCCGAATCTGAAAAAGCGAAACGCAGTCCGTCAAAAATCTTCGGTCGCTGGTCATATTGCGCCGTTGCCGTCACCCGCGGAGGGCCACCACCCTGGGAAGGACCCTGCGAGGTCGGCACCTCGACTCGCGCGAATCGGCGTTGGGTCCATTGGCTCACGGCCTCGAGTCTTCCCGTTTCTGCTTAGTACCGCCGTACCATTGACCGTCTGTCATGCCCCTGGTACCGCTGGTCTTCGGTTCATTGATTTACTTCCCAGCCCGCACGGAAAAGAGCCCTGACCAGCGAGCCTTGGCCGCCAACCGTTGCGCAATCGAGCCTGCTGAATCAAGACCGCCGAACAATTGGCAAGGAGAATAGCGCCAATGGTAAGGACGGAACGCCGACAAGCTCCACGGATGACGGTGAAAGGGCTTGCCTATGTCAATCTCGAACGAGACAATGGCGGCATCATCCTGAACATTTCCGAGGGAGGTCTTTGCTTTCAGTCTACGGCTCCCGTTCAATGCACTGAGACGATTCGTTTCTGGTTTTCCTACCGTAGCCAACGAATCGAAGCTGACGTAGGGAAAAATGAGGCACAAACGAGAGATGCCCCGGGATTCATCGAAACCGGAGGTGAACTGGCGTGGACAGACGACGCGCAGAAGAGGGGAGGGTTAAGATTCATGAATCTGCCCCCAGAAGCCCGCAAACAAATTCGCGATTGGATACGCCACCCTTCGCTGGTCAAGATCAACGAGAAGTCCGCCCCCTCGCCTCCGTCATCACATAAATCCCCGGTCTTGAATGTGAAACGATCGGACACAAATGCTGCGCGAGGTGATTCAACAGGACTCGAGGCACTTTTTCGGCATGTACAATCAGGAAGGCCATGGACTGGATTCTCCGGTGGCTTAGTGGCCGGGCTTCTCGTTTCGGCCATTGTTGTGGCCGTATTTTTGTTGCTGAGCCACAGTCACGAGCTGGGTGACTCACTCATTCAATTGGGCGAACGATTGGGAGGAAGATCCTGGGCTGGATCGCAAGAACCATACTCGACTGCGCCAGGGCCACCGCCAGTATCGCCAGAACCAAAGACGGGACCGGCAGAGATACAGACATTGGCTGCAGCGCCGGTTCAGGCTCCACTGCCAAAGAAACTCGTTTCGACGGCAATACCAGCAGCAGCTAAGCCCTCTGGAGTGGAGCTCGAAGCCGCGAGCCATGGCACTCTTGCCCTTTCTGCCCCCAGCGTCAAGGTTTCCGGTACTCCAGCGGTGAGTTCAACAGCTGGTCGGCCTTTGGTTCCAGAGATTGTTGTCGCCCCCACTTCAGAGCCCAGCGCAAGCATGTTTGGCGCTACAGCACCGGAAATGGAACTGCGGAGCCGACCTAATGTCCACATTGAGCCCTCCAAAGTAGGGGACTTCGGAATGCGTTCTGAAAAGTATCTGGAAGTCGGAAAGTTCAAAGAAAAACTGTTGGCGGACAGAACGACCGGCCAATTATCTCAATTGGGGTTTCCTGCGACCGTCATTCAAAGGCACCGTTTTTTGGGGAAATCCTATCAAGTCCTTGTAGGACCTTACGGAAGTGATTATGACGCCGAAGCGGTACACAAGGACCTTGCGTCGCTCGGTTTCACGCCCCGATCGTACGAAAGGGGACAAAGGGATTTCAGCTTGCCCCCCGCGCTGAAGGTCGGCGGTACACACCTGCCCGTCGGATATTGCATGATCAGTTGGGAATCTTATACCCCTAATGCCATTGTGAAGTTTGAGAGCGACAGAGGTATGAGTGTCACCATCGAGGGAAAGTGGGTGAACCAGGGTGCCGCGTATTCTCAGAATGCGATAGTCTACGTTGAAAATAGGGACGGGTCTCGCACCCTTCTCGAAATTCGCTTCCACCGAATGGGACAGGCCCTTGTTTTTGGCAGGGGTTGAGCCCATTTAGAGGGCGACGGGAGGACTCGCTCGCGAACCCGAGTGTCTCGCCACGTCTCTCGTCTCTCCCCCTTAGTGTTGGTTGCTCCCCTACTGAAAAACACAAACCAAGTCCGTCACAAATCTTCGGTGCCAGGGCATCCCACGCGGTCGCCGTCACGTCGCCGTCACCCGCGGGTGCCCACCACCCCAGGGGAGGACCCTGCGCGAGGGTCGTCCGGGTTGAAGGCTCCTAGAGTCCTCCCCGGTTGGCTGTCCGAATCCGATCTGCCGCCTGGCGCGAGCACGCCCATCCCAGGGGCCCTCCGGAGCTGATTACTCGAGAAGAGTAGTTTGTGCCGAGCCGTGCCATTTGGCGCTCCGTCTGCTGCCTTCCACGCCACAATAGCAATCACTCCTGGGATGGATGCGAGGCTCGTGCAACCTGAGGCACTTGCCCATGTGGCGTTATACGTGCCGGCCGCGCTGACCGCTTTTCCTTCACCTTTCCAAGAAGTGCTACTTGGAGAAACAAAAAGACTTGAACAGCCTGTTCCTACGCTAAATTCGTTGGTGCTTCCAGCGCAGGAAACTGTTGAGACAATGGCGTCCGTCGTGTAAGTCGCCGTGCAATTCCCGGAGGTTGCGTTCCGGCGTTGCTGGAAAAGGTCGCCGCCGTAAAACAATCTACCGGGCTTGGATCCGGCGCGTTGGGAAACGCGTAGACTGAAAGCTCAGCGTTTTGCACCACGCCAGTGGGCGTGTAGCTTACAGTGAAACCGCGAGCCGTGCCGGTCGTGGCAATTTTCCAGAAAATACAGTGTGCGATTCTTAGATTCCCGATCGCGCAGCCTGCCTGATTCCACCCGGTTGTTCCGGCCACGCTGTCCGATGCGGCGTGGGTTATCGTGCCGCTGTTGTCGTCGTCGCGAGAGTAGATAACTATCAATTGCCCGCTGCTGGCGCACGTCTGAGGAGCCCCGCATGTGCAGGAAATGGAATTGACCGCGGACAGAGTTCCATTGTTGCATTGCAGGAACTGAACCCCTAAACCACTCGCCTGAGATTGGCAAGGTACGGTCAAAAAGACCAAAGCGCTCCCAGAAATAAGCGCGAGAAGAACTAGAAATCTGATTTTTATTCTCATCAAATCCCTCCTTTTATTTAAGTAAGTGCCAACTTCCGTTCACGCACTGGTTAGAAATTCCGCGTCGTGAGCAAACCGGAACTCGCTTTCGCGTGCGACGGTCCCGGAGGGCAGCTGCGGCTTCGCAGCCTCGCCATCCGTGTCCATGTGCGCGCTTGTGACTGGAAGGACGGAGGGTTGAAAACTCGGGAGTTAGGCAGGGATTTGCAGAGAAATGCATGGACGGCTTTTGCCCTGGAAGGGTACGCGGCGTCGTCATGCCGCGATCTCGATCTGGAACTCTATGCGGGGACTGCTATGTTCGATTCTGGCCCCCGGCACCATCGATACTGCCACGGCCTACCAAGTGCCTACAACTTCGTCAAAGAAGACATGAACGGGACCTCGCCGAAATTTTACGCACGAGATAATTACGGAGTGAAGTGGCTGGTGAAACTTGGCGTGGAGGCCAGACCGGAAACGGCGGCCACACGTTTGGTTTGGGCCATGGGTTACTTCACAGACGAGGATTACTTTCTGCCGCAGATTCACGTCCGAAACCTGCCGAAGCTTCGGCGCAAAATGTTCGGGGCTTCGCCGGAAACGGGGATCGTTCCCAGTGTGAGGTTGAAACGGCAAGGCGAGGCCCTGAAGAAGGTCGAGAACTGGAACTGGTTCGACAATCCCTTTGTGGGTACACGGGAACTCAACGGACTGCGCGCGTTAATGGCGGTAATCAACGATTGGGATTTAACGACGGAAAACAACAAGGTGTACGTAGGGGACAACGAGCGGCATTACCTGGTCAGCGACCTAGGGGCAGCCGTTGGGAAGACGGGGTGGCCGCCCTCACAGGTCCCTCTGTTCCCCCATGCCACCAAGGGAGTATTGAAGGACTATGAGCACTCCAGGTTCATCCGGGCGGTTACGGGCGATGCGGTAACTTTCGAGATGCACACGACGGCGCCATTTTTCATTAGCCGGTTCAAGCGAAAGTACTCCAACGAATATCGACAAGCCGAGCGGCTCGAGCAGGGCATCCCCGTTCTGGATACGGAGTGGATCGGAGGCTTGCTGGTGCGGCTGACGCCGCAGCAGATCCGCGATGCGTTTCGCGCGGCGGGATATCAGCCGACGTAAGTGGATGGGTTCGCGAAACCCTGCGTTCTAGCCAGAAATTCGGGAAAAGGTTTGTTGAACATTTGCGCGAACTGTTTCCACGGACCTAGGAAATCGACCATCGGCCTCGCGCGGATCTAGTGGATTTTGATTGTCTTGGTACATTGGCTCAAGTCCGATTCCGAGCCGTCAGGCATTTGCGCTGAAACAGCAACCATGTGCCTTCCAGAGGTAAATAGGCATGACTTGGTTGTTCCAGTAATATCCTTAACGAACCCGGTGGCGTGAGCGGGCGCAGGTATCGAACCCAGCTTCGCACGGTTGGATATTCCCGGCGAAATTTCATAAAAGTTGAATTGCTGCACACATCTCTCTTTTACAGTGGAAGAACAAGGGGGAGTAATCCCGAAATCGTAGGAGAACGTGAACCGAATCTTATGCCTGGATGGCTTCGGTGAAACCGCGGTGGCAAGCAAGGCCAGAACCAGGAACGGCAAACAGCGCAAAGAACAGTTTACATTCATCGGCACTTATTTATCTCAACGAAGAATCGGTGGCAAGATCAGTAGACGCTCACCGGACCTCCGCTACCCGGATCCACATCTCCGGTAGACACGAGGTGAAGCAGATCAGGTCGTGCAAAAACCCGTCTAGTTTTCTCCGCCGTGCTCTTTGACAACTTCGCGCGCATCTTTATCGTCCCGCAAGCCGACAAATTTTGAATGCCGCAAATGGTCCGCGTCGGTCCATTCCAGAAATTCGATTTGAGCGACGAGCTTCGGCTTAACCCAAACGCATTTTTTCATCTCCTCAATGGTCAAGCCCTGACCCCAGCGGGTTTGCTTCTTCTCTGGAAGATTGACGAACGGGCATTCTGGGATTACCAGCGGCTTCAACTTCTCGAAGAGCTGACGCCGCGAAGCTGGCACAAATCCGTTTCTGGTACGCGCGACGTAAACCAATTCCCTGCTCCGATAGTAGCCGACTATTATCGCGTCCAAGCCGTGCAGCCCCGGCGTATAGGCGCCGATCACGAACTCCTGCCCGCGATTCACGCGGTGCTTGATCCACGCGCCGCTCCTCGCGCCGGGTTCATACAGGCTATCTTTTCGCTTGCCCACTACTCCCTCAAGCTGCTGCTCACGAACGGCACGGAGGAGTTCGGCCGGTTCAGCCTCGATGTAGTCAATGATCTTGATCCGCTTGTCCTTGAATGAGAGCGTTTTTAGCAGCTCTCTTCTTTCAATGAGCCTCAGTCGCGTCATATCGCGATTGTTCAAGGACAGCAGGTCGAAGACGTAGTACTGAATGTGCCGCGCACCCGTTCGGAAATTCTGGAGGAGGTTGAAGTTCGGCCTGCCTTCATCGTCAATAGCGACCAGCTCGTCATCGAGCACGGTGCCGGCCGGCATATCGCTCAGCGCGTCTACGACGTAATTGAATTTGCTGTTGAAGGAATTTCTTGTGCGGGAGTAAAGATTGACCCGATCCTCGGCCTTGACCGCAATCGCTCTGTAGCCATCGATTTTTATTTCCCAGACCCAATTAGCGGAGTCCGGCAGTTTCTTCACAGCGAGACACTCCATCGGCTCGATGAACGCAGCGTGTTTCTGTGGAAGGGATGTCGGCTTGAATTTTGCAGGCATGCGTGAGCTACGTATATCACGACGGCTCGCAGTTTCGTCTCTTTCGGGTCAGTTTCCGCGACGTTATACTGCGCTTCCCATCCTCTGCACATTAAACGTGGAGTCCGACCGTGCAGAAGTCAGCTTTGCTTGCCGCAATTCAAAAAGAAATTCATCGGCACGATTTTTCGTATTTTGTAGACGAGCCCCCGTCAGTTGCGCACGGTGGCAAGGGAGTTGTGGTATCTGGCTGTCCAGCATGCAAGAAGCGCATCAACACGATGCAGCGGTTCCTAGACCATCTCGCGAAAGAAGCAATGCCAGGGCTGATTGAACAACTCTCGGTGAAAGTTCCTTGAAGGAGTTCGCGAATCGCACGCGGGAAGTAGGCGAAAAGACCTATACGGCCGAATCAACAGTGTCACGCGCAATGGCTATTGTTGGTAGACCAACCGAGGCCCGCTTACTTGCTTCGCCATGAAGCCGACAGTCACCTCGACACGGTTGGCGATTTTGATGAAGGGAATGCCGCTGTTCATCCCGTAGTCCTTGCGGTCGAAAGCCAGTGTCCCTTTGATTGCGCCCGTGCCTGTCCCTTTGCCGGAAACAGTTAGCGTCAGCGTCTCGGGCTTCGTCACCCCGCGTATCGTAAAATCCCCTTGTACGTCAAAGGTGTCAGGGCCGGTCTGTACAACCTTCCTTGACAGAAACGTGATCAACGGACTCTGCTTTACGTCGAAGAAGTCCTTGCCCTTCAGTTTGCCGTCCTTCATGCCGCTTCCGGTATTCACGCTGTCTGCCTGAATCTTGACGTCTAAAACGGCTGTCGTAACGTCAGGAGACGTGAATGTCAGAGTGGCATCCCATTTGTCGAAAGTGCCGCCTATAGCCACTGATGCCTTCACGAAGAAATTAATCGAACTGTCTTCCGGCGTAACAACGAACACAGGGACTTGCGCTTTGCTGAGTGATGGTAGAGTGATAGATGCTACCAGGCAAAAGACTTTCAATCCGCCAGTCACACCCTTGAACCCAATCGTCGACACTCGGTACCTCGTCTCGCTCGCACAGGATACCGCGTCTACGCGTAGAAACGGCAATTTCCGAGAGCGCAGAACTCACTCGCGATGCTGAAACCGCTAGAAAATCGAAAAATCGTACGGCGCCCCCAGAGGGGTTCGACAATCCCCCGAAAAAGCGGGCGGACAACTCCCGCAATTTCAGCGAACGCGCGTGCTGACTGAAGGGTTCGGAAAAGAACTGTTTCCCGAATCCTGATGGGAATGCATTGCGCCCTACGGGGAGCCTATCAGATCGTAAACCGTTAAGGAAAACTGCAAGCCAGTTGCGAACTCATCTCCCTTCAAGGACTGACAGTAAGTAATCCGCGCACGGGAGGGGAGGGACTCTTGGGGCAGTTTAACTAGAACGCTGTCGTTCGGGCTCCAGCGCCTTTTGGTAACAACGCGTGCTCCGTGATGACTGACATTCTCAGTGAAGGCGATTTCGTAAATGAGAGGTTCATCTGGACCAGAGAGCTCCAGTCCAACTCTCGTCGGAATCCGAGCTTCCATTCGCTGCTGTGCGGGCTTTCTTAGTGATGCCAGAATCCGCTCTCTCTCGAAAAAAAAACAGAACACAAGCATCACGGCAATTACCGCGCCGAGAAATATCACGATGGTGATCAACCAGATCATTTGCGCTCGCACTCAAACCGACGAAAGTGCCGAGCCTACTGCAAGAGGGGCCTTCCTTCACTGAGGTGAATTGTACATCCGTCATCGGTCGCTCCAAAATCAGTTGATTTCGGAGCACTGGGCCTGAACTCCCGCAGTTAGGTCGGCGCTCTGTCGATCGTTGTGACGTATTCCCAGTTGCCCTTGGAGTCGATGCGATATACCTCAATCGGCGGTGTAGCATGATGTCGATGCTCCGCGCCGCAATCGGGACAGCGCACTGGATAAATGGCTGATCCTATCGACCAGGTCCAGCGAAGCAGCACTTTTGCTCCGCACGGGCAATTCACGACTCTCTGCTCCGGAGCTGGCATCAGGTACGATTCGTGCTCAAAGCCGAAAAGCAGATGAGCTTGCGCGTAATGCTCACTCCCTTTTGGCGTCGACCCAGAAACCTCGGCCGACAGCAATGTCATTGTGGGTGCGTTGGTCGAACACAACGTACTCGCCCTGGGATAGCGTAGTCAGCTCCTTAATGCGAATGTTCGCATACGCAAGGTCGCTCACCGGCTCAAATCTGCGGAAACTTCCCGCAGGTTCTTTCTTCAGGATCTCAAATGGAGAATGCATGGATGCCTCCCGCTTTGCATGGTGTTGTAAAGCAAACTGAAGGAGGGAGAAAGGTGGTCACGCTAAGGTAAGGACTCGGCCCGGAAGACCGGCAACTAATCCTAGTGGCTCGGACAATTTGCTAGCTGGAGTATGGTCGCTTGTTTCGTGAAAGTACAGTCTATTCGGATTTCAGGGATTTCGGCGCAGCTCGGATCATGCGCTGATCGACGGCGCGCAGGCCGGGCAACCTACCCGCTACAGTGCTGGCTTGCTCGATGCGCCGTAACGGCCATCCGAGCTTCCCCACTGCGATGACTTCGCAGCTTTCACGGGCTTTCCAAAAAGCCGAAGTGCGAACACCTTTCGAGAATCCCTATTTCTGGCGCCGTAGCGGCGGACTGATTCCTCAACAGTTATCACTCTTGTCCCAATTAGGAATCTGAGAAGTTGAAAGGAAAAAGCTGAGCCTCTGATAACTTTGAGTTGGGTTCTGCGAGAAACCAACTCTTTCCACCTGAACCTAACGTTCGTGTATGGGAACGAACCCATATCTTCCCCGCGTCCAACTGCGTCCAATTTGAGGGAATTTGAAACGTCCGTCATCGCTTGCTCAGTAACTCCTCCGCGGAAATGGGTGTAGCCGAGAGTCGTACGAGCGTTCGAATGGCGAAGCTGCTGCTGCGCTACTTCGATGGAGTAGCCAGCTTCCACAATGAAAGATGCAACGGAGTGGCGGAAAGCATGGAGCCCGCACCGCTTGATTCCAAGCGCGTCGAGGATCGGCCACAGTTGGTATTCCACAACCTTGTTGGATGACGGCGGCCGGCCATTCCTAGTAACGAAGAGACAGCCGTCTGGATTCGGTTTCCAGTTCGCTTTGTACTCGGCCAGGACCGCGGACAGCACCGCGGGTAGAGTGATCGGCGCCGCGCTTCCCTTGCTCTTTGTGGATTGAGCCTTGCCGTACCACACAGAGCGGCGAATGTGAATGCATTGGTGATCGAAGTCGATGTCTTCCCACTGGAGGCCGAGCGCTTCCCCTGCCCACATTCCCGTCAGCGTCAGGAGAACGAAGAACGTGCGCCAGGGGTTTTGAGTGAGAGCAAAGATCGACTCGACTTGTGAACGGGTAAAATGTGCAGCGACGTGAGTGTTTCGCTCTGGGAGAACGAGCTTTCGCACGTCAATCTCCCGGCACGCATAGCCCCAATTCTTTGCGGTCGTGAGCATCGAAGAGAGAGTGCTGAGAACCTTGAGCACGGTTTTCCTTGAGGCACCCATGAGTTGGTTTATGAATAGCTGCTGATTCTCGGATCCGATCTGATCGAGACGCAGTTTCCCGAGTTGTGGAATTATTTGCGAGTTGAGATGGGAGTTCGCAGAACAGACGGTCGAGGGCTTTCTCTTGGCAAGAACTTCTTCCCTTCAGCGTTTTGCAAACTCGGCTATGGTCGAGATGCGGGTTGGCTGATATGCGTAGTCATTGATTCGGGAAAGAATCTCATCGAGCTTTCGAGCCGCTAGTCGCTGCGTCGGCAGTTCCTTCTTTGTGCCGAGCACAACTTGCGGCCGCGTACGGATGACAGTTCCATCCGGTCG